>JGI20166J26741_12045584_pt1 | contig 18981 bp, 9 predicted proteins | sample TergutCu122P5_FD_26741 | JGI IMG/M metagenome (IMG submission 26741)
CTCCTGAAGATGAGCACTTGTTGCTCGAAACATGTAGAGGAGAATATTTAACGAATAAATAATATTAAGTGCATCACGTTGGTATTTTGTGTGATCATCATCATCATCATCATCATCATATTATTCAGTGCACATGCAATGCGTATAGAAAGTCTAATATAGAAGCAGAATGAGTTTTCGTTGCAACAGCAGTGCCGCGTATCCTAAAGCTTTCGTTAGTAGAAGGAAGGCACCAAAATCCACGTATTTTCCTAATCATCTGAGCAGAAAACATCGAATGAATGGAAACAAATCACATCAGGTGATCTTAAAGTGAACATCAGAGTTTGTTGCTCGCAAGGCTTGGGGTCAGTTCAGATCGTGCCTGGGTTACAAACTGTGGCATATTAATACAATGTTAATACTTCTATACCGTGCATAGTAATTAATCAACTTATAAAACCAGCCTCACTTGCACGAAATATATACACAACAGATACGCAAAATCTCCTCCTACATGTTTCAGCACTCAGTGAGGATGGCACCCATGGACTGCCGAAATATGTAGGAGGAGATTATGTGCATCTGTTGTGTATATATTCCAGTGAATGTAAGGTTGGTTTTATAAGTTTATATTAAAATAATATCTGATCGAATTGTATTAGTATATTTATCATCTTATACAGGGTATTTACAATAACATACTTTAAAAAATACTTTTCTATGGCATATAATGTTGCAGCTGTTCTGCAGTTACATTACATGGTTCATGTAATGTTATTGTCCACGACAAACGTTTTGTACTTTTACATTAGGACTTTCTGTTTCGAGCTTCCCAGATATCGATTATTATTACTATTATTACTATTGTTGGCATTAGTATTATGTGAATAGCTATTTATCTTTTTTTTTTTTACTACTTACAGAGTTGAAAGCCCAACTCTTAGTGAAGTGATTAAGTGGATTTTTTTTTTCCGAAATTGATAATCAGACAGATCGTCAACTAGAAAGCTGACATTCCTATCAACAGATCATTTGATCCTGTATCACTTGTAAATGTCGTTTTGTATCATCATAATAAATGTGTACAGTTCAAAGATACGGATGGTTAAGAGGATATTACCCCATTGCCGAGGAAAGCCACTAAATTTCTTCCGATGCAGAGATAAATTAAATGTTTCCACAATTGTTCTACAGAACAACAGTGAATTATAAGTCGAAGTAAATGAAATTTGATTTCGAGGCTTCTGCATGGAGAGGTAACGATCCGCAGTCCAGCGGTTGGGAAACACCTCACCTTCCACTTCCAAGCATTTAATCCATGCAAGTCTTCATACATCACAAGGAACCTGACTTCCTCTTCGTCATTAACATTCATGTTACTGACGTCACGGCACATTGATTCAGTCACAGAAATGTCATGATGGATGTGATTTACCAGGAATCTATTGACAGAATAAATATTTCAATCGTGAGAATGGTTACTGTTTAAAGGGGTGCGATGCCGTTGACTCTGCTACCGACGTTTCGGAGTAACTTCCTACTTCCAACTTCTACCTTGATAGCGGCGGCAGTAGGCTCCTCTGACATGTTGCTAAACATCTACCACGCTACACTCAGATTAGTCGCCAGCCTTTCACCACGAGGACCCGGGTTCGATCCCGGGCCACTCCATTTTGGATTTGTGGTAAACAATATGGCGTCGGTGCAGGCTTTTCTCCAAGTACTTCGGCTTTCCCCACTCATTATCAACCTACAAATGCTCCATATTCATATTTCATTTATCTGCCATGGACGACACACAAACTTGGCAACTGACAGCCTCGTTAAATAAAACACTTCTCCCTACTTGGCGTCATATTCCAGAAGAGGAGTACTGTTCATAGTCATCGCCTTCAGAAAGTCAAGTCTCGAGCGCGATAGGAATTTGCATATAGTAAGTTATTACAGGGTGAACACATAAAATGTAGATGTTTTAATGTCATATTGCTCATAAGTTGAAAACGCAGGGCTGAAAAATAAACGTAGCATACTATGGTAGGTAAAATGATCAAGATTCTAAATTGCGATACTTGGGGCACCCAACGCTTTCACCAGTGACCCTAACACTGCAGTCAAGTGTGTGCTCTTGTATCACGATATCGAAGTCTGTGGTTGTAATGAAAAGGAGGTATCATGCAAAATTTTGCACAGACCCACTAACGAAAATGCGCATAAGATGTTCAGTGAGGTAGTTGCATTTGTAATGGAAAAACGCCCGGCCAATGACCACTCACTGAAACTAAGGTGAAAATAGTTCGAGGGTTTTTCTTTTTTGTCACAGTACAAAAACGCAAAAAGACAAGCTAACCAACAAGTAAGCATGTCACAATTGACAGCGCAAAAAATTCTGGGAACTAACTTCAAATTTCAAAGTCACAAAAACCAAACATGCAACATGTAACACCCCAAGAAGAATTTCGCTACACGTTTTGCTGTCACGTCATTTTTACAGCTAACATTATGTTTAGTGACGATGCCCCCTTCCATCTGCCCGGGCATAACTGACATAACTTTTGAATCGTGGGGAGCAACAATCCCCATGCAGCGCCTCAAGCAACTTCAAGGTAAGGTCCCAAGATCAAAGTCTTTTGTATTCTATCCAAATAAATAAGTTCAGGCCCTTCTTTCTTGCCGAAGGCAAAGTGACTGGTGTAGAACACCCATCGGCGGCCAGTCCATACAGGCGAATTGGGCGACCGCCTATGGTGCCACTGAAATGGGGCAACTAATGCGAGGAAAAAATATAATATTGTTTTAATTTCATGATGATCATGAATTTGTAATAAAAAATATTTTAAGTGACATTTTAATGCATTTTATTTGAAATCCAATCTGCCTACCGCATTTTCATCTTGCAGCCTTGGACTGCAAAGTTTCCAAGGAAGTGGATCTGCTGAGATGGCAAAACCACTGGGCCACCTCTTCCCCTTGATCTTATACCATCTGATTTCTTCTTCTGGGGGTACATACAAGATCCTGTATACGCCCCACAATTTTTCATCCCCTTGTCGGGATATGCTGTGAGGTTATGAGCTCCTTAACACCTGCCATGCTTACAGTCCCGTGGACTGACCGCACGGGTACGTGTACCGGGCTACTCCTGGTGCCTTTACTGAACACTTGTAAATTGTTGAAGTGCACGTCACAAAAGCTTCATCATATAACCTACCAACATAAGTTTAGTTTTCATTCCTGTGGCTCTTACGTCTTGGGCAATACTACAATAAAATCGTCCGCATCAATGTATCCAACTTGTGTAACTAATTCCCCGCCAACACGATCTTTATAGCAACCCTCCCACAGCAAACCGCAATGTTGTAGATGTACATGGGATGTCAAAACGTACGGAATAAACCACGTACATGCCTGGAAAGGATTTGATCTAAACGTAAAAACTTAAAACACCCTTCGCCCATTCTAATACAGGTCATCCATATTGAATGTACAGGCTACCGAAATAAGGTTACTTCCACCGCTAAATTTATTTGCTGTAAAGCATACAAATAATCATGTGGCTACTACTGTCAATAGTCTGTTTGCTGTAAAACACAGAATAAACATATGGCTAATGTTATTTATAACTTAAAAGTATAAACCTACCACTGCTGTTGAAGTTCTAGATTAGTTGAAAATGACATACTCCACACACCAACTGGAATACGAAATCACGCTAACACTGCACAACTTAATACGAATCACATTTAGTATTACACAAATCTTTCGGTGACAAGAACCGCGTTTGTTTGAAAACCTCGATACGAATTAACTGATATGTTACGCTAAAGAAATGAAATCAATCACTTGATTTTAACTTCACACAATCTTCCACCACTGACTATTAATTCCAGAAGTTCCTAATACTAAAGTTCAAGGAGTAGCACAGCATAGCACAGAACAATTAGCGCGGTGTAAGTTCACAAAATCAACGCTAATGTCGCCAAATGTCATATTCAAAGAAACAGGGAACTGGCAACATCACAGCAGGTTTGAGCTAGTTTATACAAGTGTAAAAAAGATCGAAATCGGTTGAGAAGTCTTGCGTAATGCTAAATAAGACTATGACAATATGCAATAATGACTAAAATCATCTATAGTTACGCCGAAATTTCTATTCAACACAAAAAAGCGTGGAAATATCGGCAGGGCATAACACTTATGATGCGTTGGCTCTGTTATTGCCCCCAGACGTTATAGTTGTAAATATTTTCCAGAAAAACACCGAGTTTTTTAACCGTCACTGTAAGTTGTCCTCTGACCCTAGCAACAACCTTACAATCGATGGTCGACAAGATATTTTTGAGTGGGGAGATTTACAAACGGTATTTCCTAAACCTCGACACTAGAAGTTTATAACTGATCATGCTCGAGGCTTAACTGTTTCTACAGCCTCAGCTCGCACCTCACAGACAACACAGTGTGCTTCGATAATAAAAGTTGCTCGTCCCAACCGAGCACCTACGACTCAGAGAATATTGGCTAATTTTTAAAGACCAATTACGGCGACAGATCACAACCTATGTAGGGCTTCAAGCAAATTGTCTGTTATTTTTGACTGATTGTAACCAAAATCGAAATGTCAACAAATTCTAGTAAAAACCCAAATACGAAATTCGTAGGGTGGGAGTCGTTCTGTTCCATGCGGAAGGACAGACAAGAAGCTAATAGTCACTTTTCGTAATTGATCTGCAGAAGCTCCTAAAAACGTTCACTACCTCGTAATATTATAGGCCTTAGCACGGGCTACTTTAAAACGCACTCAAAACGTTTCGTGTCAGGTTACTGCCTTATACTGCTATTTTCAAACTATTATTTCTAGAGAAAAAAAAAGTATTCACACATGCAAAATGCGGGTTTCGACTCAGTTTAATAGGGTCGACATACGCAGGTTATTCAGTAAAATTAATTTTCGTTCGAGTCGGTCGAATATAACACCTTCAACTGCAAGAATTTTAAACCCAGTTTTAGCCCACATTTTCTTCAAGAACACAACCATCGTCACGTAACTCACAATAAAGCATAAGCTTGAGATCTGTGACTTTTATTTGAAATGTTTTTCGCTATATCTGACGACATACAAGAATGTAACTTCACAGTCATATGCTACCAAGTTTCAGAATAGCATACATTCTTCTAAAAACTTGTTTAATTCAGCATACTCGTATGTATTAAATGAACACAGAATGCGAAATACGTGGGACATGCAGCACGTATAGAAGATAACGAAACGCAATGAAAATTTGAGACCTAAGCGCAAATGGGAGGATAATATTAAAATGGTCCTCAAAGTAATAGGGTATGAAGATGTGGACTGAATTGATCTGGCTGAATACGGTAATTATCCTTCGAGTTCTATACAGAAGAAACATTTATTAACTAGCGGGGGGGGGGAGGCCTTTTTTTAAGGACCCTGTTTCATGCAGCTGGATTTATTACATGAACGCTCAGTTTCATAAACACCGCGTTTCATATGGATCCCCTGTAAATTACAAGCTGCTATGGACTGCCCATCAGTTACACCAGTTGCTATGATGCAGGAAGTGACAGAAGAACAGAAAATCTGCATGAGGGACTTCACAATTCGGACTTTCCACTTACCCCTTTTATTAACCAACAAATGTATAATGCACGGTACACACAACTTCAAGATTTTCACTTACTATTATTACAGTGATAACACACAAACAACAGGAGGACATAACTAACTCTACAGGATACATAACAACAGAGGAAATATAGCCTATCAATGCACAACTTTATTGTAGCAATTATTAATGGCAACCATTTATAATTGCTACAGTAAAGTTGTGCATTGATGGGCTATATTTCTTCTTTTATTATGTATTCTAAAAGCACAATGGGGATACCACACCTTAAAATAACTACAGAATTTTAGTTAGCCAAAATAAAATAAACAGATCACTTTGGCTTGAATAAGAATGAAATTAATACCCATATTAAAGTAATATATGAGGGGGCAGAGTAGATTCATCTCATACAGGCTACAGACCAGTAGCAAGTTCCTGTGAACAAGGTAATAAGCCTACAGGTTCTGTACAGGATGGGAAGTTCCAAGATGAGTCGTGTGATAATTAGCTTCTACAGGAACACTCTGTTCCATGGCATTCCTTGTACCATGGTCTCTTTCCCTGAAGGTCAAGCAGTCAGTGTGGCCATCAAGTGCTGAGATTGTGTATGAAAATGTACCTCCAGGCCCCTATATGACACAATCATGATGGGATACTTTTGTATGAGAACATCATAAAATTTGAAGCTTCTGAGGCAAACATATTCATTAAATTGTTTAACCCTCATCATGAGGGTACAGCAGATCTCTGAAACATTGGTGTTTAGCCCATCATTGACATGGTTGTTAGCCCAAGAACAATTCAGTAAATAAGAACTTTACTAATTTTAAATGATTCATGACCATGCAATGATGATACATTATGCAAAACAAGACCAAAAAGTGCATATACAGATATGTAAATTCATTGTAGTACAAAACAACGTAGCCTCCTACATGTGTTGGCCAGTTATTGTGGCCATCTTAAGTGGTGTTCTTTGAAGGATATATTATTTATATATAAATATAAAACATTTACACTTAACATTACATATACGTAAAATGTTTTGACATTCTATGTCATACATCCTTCAAAGAACACCTCTCAGAAGATGGCCTCAATAGGTGGCTAACAAATGTAGGAGGCTACGCTGCTTATACCACAATAAATTTACATATCTGTATATGCACTTCTTGGTATTGTTTCGCATAAAGAACTTTAATGTTTCATTTTTTACTTTCCTTAAATAATGACACTGGTGCCATAAAAGAATTTGCACAAATGTATAGCATCCTTTCACAGCTTCATAAAAATAAGCCAGTAGGTTCAAGAATTTGGTACATGAGTATAGTCATAGACAGTAGAACCACTGACTGTCCTATAAACCTGATTCTACTTTTCCAAAACCTCCATATATGGGAGTGATTGCCATTGGGTTGAACAACCAGTTATGGATGCCATCAGCCTGGGTAGCTAAGAACTCCTCACCATACAGAAACTAATTTGCCAAAACACACAAAAAACCTCAGAATTACACAGCTCTTACTGCAGCAATAAAAAATGCCATTAAAGACTTCAGAATTAAAAAGTCTATCTGGTTCATCTCAAAATTGATTCATAAGAACTGGTGACAAAAGGGACCATAACAGTTTCTGTGCTGACAGTAATACAGCTCAGAGTTTGCAATAACCCAGGATTTCATGAACACCTGAACATATCTTAAGTAGTCAGTTGTAAAAACTTAACGCAACTGTAACAGTTGCAGGGTATTGCGCACTAATTATCTCACATTACAACAATTTTTTTCAGATGTGGAGGCTCTGTTTGCAACTGGTGGCCACTGCAGCCTTCTGTCTACACGCTCTAGCTCAAGTTCAGTCAGACTTATTCCAGTTATCAGACAAACGAAATACAAATAAATACTGTGGTAGAAATCTAGCAAATATGCTACAATATGTTTGTAATGGAAAATACTACCCTATGTTCAAAAAGGCAACTCAAGGTAACAGTACGGTAACATAACGCTCATAATCTAGAAGTAGGAAGTTCAAATTTCTGTAATAGAAAATAAAGCAATTCAATTCTCACACGATTCAACTGAAAATAATCAAATGACGAAAAACTGAATGTTTCCCTCTTGCAGCAGCACCCACTGCCCTTGAACTTCAACTGCAGCTTCAAGGGTTACATTACTGATAACTTTTCACACTGCAGGAAGTATTCCCAAGCAGAAACATTTGCATTCAAAAGTCCCCACCAGGCACCTTACAATGTCTGTAGAATACTGGATTTTCCCCAGGAATGATAGGAATTGTCTATACGGGTTTTCCTTTGGTATTGGCTTTTGCCCAAGTGTGAAACAAATTGTGAAACATAATGGGCAAACAGCTCACACATGCCTCAAATCAGCAGCAAATTTTCAAAAAGGACAAAATGAATAATTCTTCTGGTGTTCTGTCTCCAAGACTTTTTTTTTTTTGGTATGTGTTTTAATACAAAATGCCATTTTGATTAAATATGGTGTGACAGATTAACACTGCAATTTTACATGCATAATACAGATGTTCCTTGTTAAATGTGGAGCTTTGTTCCCAGAACATACTGTGTTCAACAAAACAACCTTTAAAAAACTTACAATGTATCAGAAAACAGGGTTTACAAAACTTTAGAAAGAATTGGATGATTTACTTTCATACGAATGGGAGTTTCATTTAATTTATATATATATTTAAAAAATAGTAGTATGTAAGGCAAATATAATAAGCAAGAAGTTCTGGAAGTTGCTGCAGAGGCTGGAGCTCCTACAGAAGCTGCTCAGACTTTGCGAAGTGCATGTGTGTAGGCAAAGGTCACAAGGATTAACACAATGCATAGTTATAAGTCAACCAGACCTCCTTTAGAAGCTGCAAGTCCCTTAAGCTCTTGATGCTAGTATAGAATAGTGATTTGTAACTCATGTGGAATGAAGGAGTCATGGCTACTTTACGGTATCATAGTAGGCTTTGCCTGGAGGGACTGAACAAAGCCATTGAAAACCTCACTCAGGATGACATAAATGGGCTGTCTCCTACCCAGGAACTTCTGAATCTGAAGCAAGAGAGCTAACTGCTGAACCATGACTTGATAACTAAAAAATACAGAACAAAATGGAATTTGAGGTTCTAATAGCAGTGATTGTTAGGACTTCCACCTTCTGGGATGTGATGCCATCCAGCCCAGCACAAACATAGCAACATTTCTGAGTAACCTGCTGCCTCTAACAAAAGTAGACAATGGAGGCAGCAGATGCCTTTAAAATGTCAGTACAATTCTACAACAATCATCATAGAACAAAATGATTTGTATATTTATTTTCACAGATGCAGAAGACATGAATGACTCTGCTTTCTGGATACAGCCTCCACCTATTGAAGAACCAGAAATCCAGTTCCCATTCCGCCCGAGATCAAATGCAGCAACACTTGTCTCTGGATCATTCAGAAGACATACACGTGGTGTTTATGATGAATGCTGTCGCAAAAGTTGCACCATACAAGAAATAGCAAGCTACTGTGGAAGACGATAGTCTACGTATAAATGAACGTCTGGCAAGAAAAGGTCATATTTTCCTTGCCTCAGTATATAAAAGGTTTTATGTTTTGGTCTGTTACATATCTGGACTAAATACAAAACTTGGATGCTTAAAAATAATCACCAAAATAGCCTGTATTTTCAATGTATTTGCCCAAATGCATTACGTTCTAATTGTACCATATAATCTTCTCCACATCCTTCTGACTTAATCCACTTTACCTTAGAATACGTCAGAAAAACATAATACAATTTAAACTGTTAAACAAACTGACATTTTGAAAATGTCTGCTAGAATAGTACACCTTATTAAGTGGTATATAGTTGCTAATTTTTGGAGGCACTATGCTTCTCTGAAACGCCAGTAAATATTTACCAGTTGAAATGGTGTAACATCACAGACTGGATTTTTCAAACCCACTGCTATGAAAATCTCACATCTTGCAGACAGATATTGTATTTAAAGTGGTGAAATTCTTACAGATGTACAAAATGTTCACATCTTCGCAAAACCAATTATAAAAAAAAAAAAAGCATAAATTATGCCACTGCTTCCTCTTGATCTATAGGGGTCCAAATCTCAGTTCAACTTTCAGACACATCACAGGAAATGCATGTGGCCTGGGATATATCACATAAAGGAGGTCCAGCTGCAGTATGGCACATTATAGCTCAGTGCTAATACAGTACTGACACATTCTATCCACAAATTCTATCTAATTAATGAGACAGTATATAAGCAATATGGTAAAGTCAGACAAACAGTCAATAAACCTTGCCTGTTAGCTGTAATAAACTACAAAACTTATGGGTGTAGTTTGTATCATGTTTCATGAAAGTGGAATATTAAAAGAAAATGCTTAAGTATTATTATATATTTTGTTGCATGACCATTATAAGTAGTTCTATTTTGTTCACAACAAAGATACTGGCAAATGGAAAAAGAAGCATGGCTAACTGGATAGTCACCTTGCCTGCTCCATTTCTTGGGGGTCAAATCAAATTTGGTGTGTGTATTATGAATATGCACAATAAAGAATAAGGCAAACAAACTTAAAACATAAACAATACAATATATCACACAGTTTCAACATCCAACTGCTTGTTAAATCAATCTTGAGTATCAAATAACATGGGCATTAACTGAAATACAAGGTGTGTCAGAATGGATGTTACAAATTTATTCTTACAACAGCTGTAACAGTGAAACTGCCTCTGACTCCATGAGAGTGCTGAAATATAACCCAGCTCCACAACACAGTGGATGGCTTATGGATGGTAAAGAAAAAATGTGCTACTCCAAATGAGGTACAAACATGTTTATCTTCAGTTACATTGCACAAAAAGTAAAAGTACATATTTGGAATGAATACCCAGAAAAACTTGTAATATAAAAGTGTAACATTGTATTCACAAAAAAATTATGTACTAAAGAATTTCCTTTCATGGCCTCTTGATTCAAACTAAATGCACAGCATGTGAAAAGCAGCATGGAGAAGACAATTTAAATACATCTCAACCTTTCTAAACACACTCTGCATGTTGGCTGTATAAAGAATGGAACTTATATATGAAAGGGTTAAACATGAATGTAATCACAACTTCTGAAAATCAGTGTCTTCTGGCATCTGATGGTTCACAGTCTGATAGACACACAACATATTTTTGAGGAACATGAGGCCTCTGTAGAAGATATTTTGTGAGATGCAAACAGTACTCTCGAACAGGTGGTAAAAATCCACCAAACTGCATGGTGACTCATTCCATAAGAGCATAATCTTCATAGCCACCAATGTGAGAACCTCAAATCTCGTATAACAAATTCCTGTTCATGTTAACAACCATGGCAAGTTCTTTTATCAGTGAATACAGCAAATTTTTACTAAACAATCACTGACAAACTGACTGCAAAATACCAGAGCATTGATATATTATACAGAATAAAAATATATTTAAAATTCTGTACATGGAATTAATTTGCAGAAGTTATATTAACTTTCTGTTACATAAAACAATTTTTATTCATTTATAAGTGACTGTAAATTTCAAAATAAAAAAATATTCTGCCAACACTACATAGCACTTTTCTGAAGAAGTTGAGCAAACCTAGTTGTTATAAGAAGAGACACATCAATAAAACGGTCTACACAGTTATTCAGGCATGTTTCAGTGCGACTGTCAAGCTTGCTACCAGGCTTATCCATACACTTCTCCCAGCATATATCATTAAATTCATGGATCTGCAGGAAAGAAAAGAAACATATTCTTGCATACACTGCTAAAATGTGCAATAATTACACTTCCATGTATAGTACCTTGTATTTGAGAAATTAAAAGCCCCAAGTTCTGACCTCAAAGGCAGTTATAGGATACTTCAGTGCTGGATGAGAATGAAGAGCCTTGTTTCATTCAGGTTTGGAAAAATTTTGGAATTTGGGAGCAAAAATGCTTAGGCTGAATGAATGGTTAGTGTTCCATTACATACTTCTTTCAAGAAACTTGTGCCAAAAAGAAGTTCCAGCACAATGCATTATCAAAAATATCACTTTATAACACATTAATGGATCAATGCAGACTAATTCCCTAAGGCTAAGTTGTGGTCCAAAGTTCTCTGAGAACTCTAGCAGAGGTGTCAACTAAGTTTTACCCATCACTTGGAAAGTGATGAAGATAGTGCCATGAAAATGAATGACTGAGACACAGGAATCATAAGACACCTCTTTCCCCTTTCTTTGTCACTTCTGCTTTTTGTGTCTCAAGAACAGATGGCATGTGTAACCAGGAACCTTCACAAACCAGTGGTAGGGTAAAACTTTCATCAGCATTACTAATGAAGGAACCTTCATAGAAACGATTGGTATTCTAAACCATGAACTCAACTGAAAGACACACAAGCACACAAAAACTATGAAACTGTAGATTCATGTTTATTCACAGAAGGGCTTCCTAGCTTCGGTATGTTTTGATTTTATAACAGACTTCCAGCATCTGTTCAATGGTCATGGAATGAACTACCAACAGTTGTAATTTGTGTAGGCAATAAAAGTACCATTTTTTGTTAGTGGATTAAAACACCAAGAAAGAAAAAAAAGTAACGATATGAAACTTAATGAAGAGCAAGAATAATTAGAAGTATGAAAATTATGGTGTGGACAAAGTACCACAACCAAAATTTGGATTACATTACTTGAAACCTGTGCTTCGTTATTGTCGACGTACCTGAGCATTAAGTTGCGCTTTCTGCTTTTCAATCATTAAGAATTCTTGAAGTTCGTGATCCCCTTCTTTCGCAGAACTTGAACCAGTGTCATCGGATGAAAAGGACATGCTCTGTATTAACAAATACTTCTAAACGCATGCACCGTACAATATCACTGGCACAGATCACGCGTATACCCCAATCTCAAATCCTTTTATGTGTCTTCGCTACGATAGATCGTACCACATTCGCATAGGGTCTAATCATCGGTAGCAGCTTGCACAGAACATAGCAGCACGCTAATGTTGCCAGCACGGATAATACTCTTCGCTGTCATGGTAACCGATGGTAACGAAAAATGGTTACACGCGCCTGAAAAGTTTCGCTCTGCTGATATTAATTATGCCAACAAATATAATTTTTCCTGTGAACTAGTTACGTCGTAATAATAGTCAACAGTGGATTACACATGTATACTATGATGTTGCACTTTAATTGGTAATTTTTTCTACTTTGAAGTGTTCATAACAAAAATTTGCATAAACGCAATACTAGCGTCTTCACTTCTGGCCAGCAAGGCACTTTTCACTCCGCAAGAAGCACTTAATGCACGGGCCCAGAAGTTTTCCAAAAATCTAGGGGCCACCTCCTAATTCTAAGGCCCAGAAGATGGCATGACGAAATTTCCATAGTGAGAACGCACATTTCTGCAATTGCCTGTGAATCTGTTATGTGACGCTTTTGTCTTGAAGTGTGTGTACTGATGAAAAGTACATACTATAAGGAAAAACGCAGAAGCTTTAGTAGTTACCAGTATGGAGAATGGACTAGAAGTAAATGCTGATAAGACTAAGTACATGATCACGTCTCGAGATCAGAATACATGACAAAATCACAATATAAAGATTTATAATAGTTCCTTTGAAATTGTGTAATTTCTCTTAAATATGTCAGCTTAACCCCAAGTTTGGTTACAACCCTACAACAATAAAGTACACTACACATGAAAACATACTCTTCCATGTTAATATCTCAAACATATCTTGTTAAATATTTATTGGATTAAAAATATTTTTAAAAATCTAGCAAAAAATGTCTACTGCATACAGAAATTTTATGCACAGTACCCTTCCTGAAATCTTCCAGTTATTTAGATAAAGCAAGCACATCACTGTTCCATCTCACCAGATGACTAGATCACCACGTTTTGCTACCTTCATATTGTTTACAGGCACTCATACTGCTCACACTGCTGATGGGATACCATGGTTAACAGTTGTAATTTCTCCAGTTTTCATACAACCACTTTTTAGTTTATGATAAATGACATCAGTAAAGCAAAACAACTATCAAGTACCTAAAACTCATTCTAGACAAAACATAACTATATCCCCATTCAACCTTCATCTGTGACTGCAGGTAGCAGAATCACTGAAACATGTTTCTCAGATTTTTCACCAGTTTGTGGAAGAACTGCATGATAATACTCTACTGTCTTATCTTAACCAATGTGGAATACGTGAATTTAACAGCTGGCAGGACCAAAAATGACTTCATTCACTCACTTGCCTTTTTTTCTGTTTCATATCATTTCCTGTTCTTATTCATTTTAATGTGTGTAAAACATTCTTCCAACCCTACAGTGCTTCACGATACTGTTGCATGACTTACAACGAAAGACACTTACAGGCATGCTAAAGGCAATGTCTACAACTACAACTTAATGTTACATACTCCTGCCTTCTGCATGAGTACATATGAGCACTCACACTTAGTGACAAATTTTTCACTTCCAGTTTAAGATTTGCCAGAGTCAAAATCGGAATTGTGTGCACATTTTTCTGGCAGTGGTGCACACCATGCATAATTCTCGAAAAAGTAAAATATACTTTCCCCCTGGTTTTCTTGCCAGAAGGAACATTTTCTCTACTTATAATTTCTTCTGTATGTCATGCGATCTGGAAGGTCCAGGATGGTATGGAAACCTGTGACTATTGTATATATGGATACTGTACATTCCATATTGTTCCTTTTCTGCTAATTGAAACACTGTATCAAAAGTTATGTCCAAAAACCTGGAAGATTCAGTCTCTGCTTGCTGCACTACAATGTCATAGTCACATTTACTTTGTCAATTTCCTGATTACATAGCACAAACAGAAACCATTCTTGCCAAGCCACAACACACAGCAGCCAACATGGAGTGTACATTAAATGAGCAGAATGAGGAAAAATGACTTTCATATCTCACTGTTTGCTTGTTTATAATCATCACTTTGTATGTAAGAATATTATAGATAAATGTTTTTCACATTACAGCTCAGCTTTATTTTAATGTAGTATACAATTTCACAAATAAATCATCTTTCCATTGTGATATAAATTAACAGTAACATATATCATAACATACTAGGAATGCACATTCCAGAATATTGATGGTATATTACAATGCAACATAATTCAAGCACGTTTTGCAGCAGGTGGAGTCTGCTTCAGCTGCAAAATTATGGACCTCATTCGAGACACATCCTTGCTGGCCTTACTTGATTTTGGATTAAAGTCACACAATTTGGCAATCCGTTCCCATTCTGTACCAGGCTCTATTTCATCTGATTCAGCCACAAACTGCTTTTCAGCATTTCTGCATACCACAAAAGAAAACATGTTACAAACAGGCTCACATTAACCACCGACAAGTAGTTTGTGACACTGTACACACCAGCACCTGTTGTTAGTTTCAGAGTGTGTCTGTCCATCCATGTATAATAATTCTCATTTGAACGTAAAAGTTAATAAAAACAGCCCTCATTTTAAATCTGATGCAAAGAAACTCTATAATGAATAAAACAGCCAGAGACTGAGACTGACCTTGCTGTCAGTTACTGGCTATCAGGTGCTACATGAGCAACTAAACATGCTGACACTACCACTGCCCACTACATGCTAACAAGGTCTTCACATGGAAACATATAACAATAAAATGATGCATTTCAAGATAAAGGCAGGTATATGACATAAACTAAAACACCCAAACATCTTTATACTGCCAACTTCACCATTCTGGCATGATATATACACAATACCATCAGTTTCCACATTCTGTCACATAGCCAACACCTCAACTCTAATTTTTATGTATATACATTTTATTTTCATAAATTTATATTATAACTTAATATTTTAAATTTACCTACATACATCTTACAAAGACTTATGATTCTACAACTGCCAACTAGTTCACAACCAGTTTTTACAAGTATATAAAATTTTATATAGTAACAATTACTGTAAACTTGTGGGTTCCCAGAGTGAATACTCTTGTATTGCATTTTATCTTACTTTAAAATACTGTACTGATGGTCCCATGATTGTTGTTATCTACCGAAACATGTAGCTGTTTCTAAATAAAGAAAGGTAGTTGTGTTCAATGAAAAATAAACAATCTGCTATTGAATATCTTCATTTCTACTATTCACACCTTAAATGCGTGTTCTTTATGATTACTGGGATGTAATTCTGTGAAGTCTGGTAAATAAGTATGGAGGAGGCCTGCTGCCTCCATCTTCAGGGTCAAAGAACACCCATCTTTCAAAAATGAAGCTGGAAACACGTTCCTCAAAAATATGGGTGTCCAGTCAATTTTGACAAACTTTCACAACTGTTATCATGGGCTGGTTTGTGGGCTGCACATATAAATACCATAAGTGGTATACTGAACCTCTTAAGTTATTGTATAATTTTTTATAGTCTACGTACAGTATATAGTTTATAAATGTGGCTGCAGGATGGACACCCATCTTCCAAAACATTCTTGCTCATTCATTTTCACCCCAAAAAGGTAATAGCATTCAGTCACCACAGAGAAAACCTCAATCTCATATTTGTTCTCAAAGTTTTGCTTCCAAGTTACTTCATTTCACACAAGGTACATCTCGAACACCAGACACATTAAATGTTCAACTTCAAATTCAATCTCTGTAGCAAGAACACTGGTGACAATTTGAGATGTTTATATGAATGTGAGAATGTAACAGTCCAGTCCAACATGCTGCTCAGGACTATGAACCATCACAACAAAATAAACAACACTTGCAAATCTAAACAAATACATAAAAATTAAAAATAATCTGAAATGCACTGAACATTTCAGTACCTAATCCCCGTGAATTTCATAGTTTGGAAGATGCACAAGGCAGACACTAAAATCTGTAAACAATGGAAACTAGGTGGATTGATGCAAGAATGTAACAACACGTGAACTACTACAAGGAAAGTTTCACAAAATCTGGGGCAACAAGACAATACAGCTGACAAACTAGTATAATGCACACAAAATTAATCAGAATATAGTGCCAAAACACTGGATAACACAGTCTTCTTTCGTGAATCAGTTCAAGAATGCAGCATATGCCCACTAACCCCACCCCATCCTCACAGTCATGCATTTCCTGTAGATTTGATCTTTCCCATTTCCCAGATAATTACAGTTAAAAATACAGTGAAAGGTTCATTTAAGGATTTATTGGAAAGCACTGGATTTGAACAATTCAAATGGGTAAAATCTCATATGGAAGTAATTTATCACTCACACTGACAATGAGGCACTAAAATGTGAATGGTAAATGAGGGAATGAGGATCATTAAGTGGAGGTTTCATTGTGCATTTCTGCAAGGCTACAGAATAAATACATTAGAGGTAAGGTTAAAAAATTCCTAGAGTATGCGCTGTGTACCACATCCAATGTGAATTAAGGGCACACTACAGGAAAAAGGATCATGTAACTGGACATACAGCCTTCTGTGCTAAATGCGCATGCTCTTCTTCTGTTGAAACATCACAACCTTAAATATACTTAAACTCGAGCTTCAGATTAGAATGACACTTACTTGGCAGCTTCCCTGTGGTAGCAAGGGAAGACAGAAGACGTGTTATTGTAGCACACTGCACACAGTAAACACTGGATATTTTAAACTTATTATCAACTGGAAATTACATCTATTACATATCATACCTTTGCAATAACTGTAACACAAATCAAAAAAGTAATATTTTACAGGAACTGAAGAACAGAACTGGGAAGAGATCACAGCTTCAATGTGACCTGAAAGACAGTAGGTTTGGTTATGTAACTTCATAGATTCATACTTGTAAGAGGCCTGGAAAACTCTGCATCATGGATTACTAAAATACACTTGTTAAGTACAGCAGGAAAGTTTTAAAAATACTTTGAGTAGTGTCTTTTTGAGTATGATACATGAAGATTTTTCATACTAGTGAAACAATAAGAAAATATGACAGGAAAGTAACAAAAAAGAAAGCCATTTTCCCACAACAGTATTTTTCATGAATGCAATACTTGTAATAAGGGTGACAGCGTATTAATAAAAAATTAAATTGGAAGCATGACAGAATTTCAAGCAGTTCAGAAGTTACAACTACAAAAAACTGTAACTTGAGGCACCGTTGGAGCAGTTCTCTCTTAGGACAGCAGTGAAGTGACTCCCTTCCTGATACACAACTAAGGAGAAAAACGACACCAGAGACCTCTAGGTGAATCTTCTGCACTTACATGTGAGACACTTTTCTTTAAAAAAAAACTACAGCTCTTGTGGTGCAGGGGACTGACAGAATAGAAAATTTAAACTGACTTGTGTCATTTCTCTTGCAAAGGTGTGACATATAAATATCCAGAACTGACACCACCACCCCCCCCAAAAAAAAAAATCACTATACCTATTTGCTGTTTTTGTCTTAGCAATTTGCTCCTCATGATGGCGATACCATTCATCCAATTCCTTTTTGGCTCCTTCCCGTAACTCCTCTTTTCTTTTCTCCTCATTTGCATCTGAAACGTCAATATGAATAGCAAGTGCCTTTTACTCAAGTGCAATTCTCGACCTCATGGTAAACTCAGTTCAAATGGACAAGCTATGATGACACATGGTATAATGATGACACATGTACTGGGCTAAATGGATAAACACACTTTTCTCAATGGCTGTCATAATACAAATTCTACTACTGGACTTTACATAACAGCAACCAACTTGCATGACGAGGCTCTGAAGTAAACATAAGTGTTCTGTAATAACTAACAGGGCAGATATGTCAAATATCTTAAATGATAATTGTTGCTGATCATATACTTCTGAATTCAACAGCTGTTCTCCAATCATACACTATATACTTCATCAGGACTGGTTAGTTAATAGGTCTACACTTGGTTGTATGCACATATCAGCACATTATACAAATAAACTATAACCAGAAATCAAACTTCAACTAAACTTTGGAAGCGGCATATCTTTCTTGTGGTGACATCATGTTCCTGACTTGCAACCTTAACTTACAATACGATATGTGGAAATAAAATGCCAACTAGATGCAACAGAGGTTTTTATTGCAGATCTCATTGATTGCTCAACATGTTTCGGGCATCACTATGCCCATCATCAGGAGTTCAAGAGTATTATACAGTGGTTGCTGCCTGTGGCATTTCATGCTGTGGTTTTCAAGTCGCTGGTCTGGTGTGGAGCTGAGGGTTATGTGTCCGGTTTGCAGGAGGCTGCAGCATCCTGCAAACCGGCCACATAACCCTCAGCTCCACACTAGACCAGCGACTTGAA
>JGI20166J26741_12046695_pt1 | contig 18969 bp, 15 predicted proteins | sample TergutCu122P5_FD_26741 | JGI IMG/M metagenome (IMG submission 26741)
TGCGTATCGTACCCCTTCAACCATGCGCATGGTTAACCCTCAACCATGCGCATGGTTGAAGGGTAACTATATGCATGGTTGAGGCTCGAAGTTCTATTGGAAAGACAAACATCTATTAGTTGTGCCTCGAAGTTCTATTGGTTGTGTCCTTAGCAACAACTTGAACATTTTTTTAACATAAACTTTAAAAGTTATTTATTTGGAGATATCCGGAAAATGTTTTAAATTTGCCAATAAAAATTACTGATTTATGAAACACATCAATGTATTTTATGCAATATTGCTAAGTTTAACGATTTTATTTCAAATTTCCTGTTCATCATCGAAAACAACTGCAGGTGAGGAAAAAACGGCACAATTAAAACAACAAATAGAAAGCCGGAATTATAGAATTTCCGTCAATTATATGTTACCTTCTCAAGGAGTCTCAAGGAGCCTCACATCACCCTATTCTTTGACAGTACAAGGCGATAGCCTTATTTCTTATCTTCCTTATATTGGAAGAGCATATAGTGTCCCTTATGGTGGTGGAAACGGTTTGAATTTTACGGCTCCTTTGTTTGATTATTCACTTTCGTTCAATTCAAAAGAAACTGCCAGCATTTTGTTTCGAGCGCGTTCGGAAGGGGATGTAATTCTATATAATATCGAAATATACAGTAACAGGAAAGCAACCATCCGCGTTACTTCCAATAACCGGCAAGGGATTTCTTTTTATGGGGAAATAGAAGAGAAAACACCAATAATACCAAAAAATAACTAATATTTTGCATCTTGAAATGGATATATTTTCAATAGATATTCATAACTGCAAATGGTTTTGCACAGGAAAAAGATACGTGGCGCGGTAGTTAATCTTAGTGCGGAAAGACAGGGATTCGAACCCTGGGTACCCGAAGGTACAACGGTTTTCGAGACCGCCCCGATCGACCACTCCGGCATCTTTCCTTTTGTATCAGCGGAAAGGACGGGATTCGAACCCGTGAAACACTTTAGGCGTTTACACGCTTTCCAGGCGTGCCTCTTCAACCACTCGAGCACCTTTCCTTATCTTAAAAAGTGGGGCAAAGGTAGGAAAAATTTTCCTAAAAAGGTTGCAGATTAAACAAAAAGTATTACTTTTGCAATAAAAAAAATCCGTTGTGTTCTTATGAAACCAATTGCATTTATAACATTATTCTTTTTCTCCTGCTGTTTAGGAACTGTTACTTTCGCTCAGGATAAACAAAATCGAAAACAGACTACAGTAGCGGAAGAGATTGTTATTCCCGAAATGTATGTGGTTAACAACCAATTAACGTTGAGAAACGCTCCAGTCGGCAGACATGTTGAATTATTTACAATTCTTGGAAACAGGGTTAAACAAATCGAAATAAAAGCTTCTGATGGAGTATATGACTTGAATCTTCCGCGTGCAATTTATATCTTCAAATTGGATGGAGTAGTAAAAAAATTCGTAATCAGATAGATTATTTTTTCCAAAACGCAGGGGTAAACAATATCAATACGGCAAAAATTTCCACTCTTCCCATAATCATCAGAAAAGACATATACCACTTTGCAAATATAGATACTGTTGAAAAATCGCCGTTAGGCCCGCCCTCCGCAAAACCAAGTCCTGTATTTCCAAGCGACGACAAGGCCGCGACTAAGGCTTCCATAAAAGACATTCCCGAAAAAACCAATATACCCCAACTTACAAAAACAATTGTAATATAAAGAAATGCAAAAGCTAATAAACGTTGAACCGTGCTGAATGACAGCGCTTGTCCGTTCACGCGAACAGGAATGATTGCGCTTGGATGAATCAAACGTTTAAATTCGTAAAAAATGTTTTTTGTCAAAACAACTACCCGTATCACTTTCATCCCGCCGCTGGTCGATCCGGCACACCCGCAGGTAACCATCAGAAACATAAACGGAATCCAATAAATCGAACCCCAATTGATAATATTGTTCGAAAACCCGGTTCCGGTAATGACGGAAATTACCTGAAAAATAGCAATTTTAAACGAATGAAGAACACTATTTGTTTGATAATCAAATTGTAAGCCGATAGTAACCATCAGACTAACCACCAATATAATTGCTAAAAACCAGCGAAATTCTTCGTCTTTATAAAACCGTATAATTTTACCTTGAAATAAAAAGTAAATCAATGCAAAATTGGTGGCGCCAATAATCATAAATAAACAGGTAACTATTTCTAAATAAGTAGAATTCCAATAGGCGATATTAATTTCTTTGGTTGAAAATCCACCGGTCGAAATAGTAGAAAAAGCATGACATACGGCGTCGAAACTATTCATTTTCCCGAATATGAGAAGGCCAATTAAGATTACTGTAAATGTACTGTATATTAACCAAATACTTTTAGCCATTTTTATAGCCCGGGGTTGAAACTTGTCGTGTGTCAGTCCGGTCGCTTCAGTATCATATAAGAGTGCTGCACCTCCGCCCAACAACGGATACAACAGCAATGAAAAAACAATCACTCCAAGCCCTCCCAACCATTGTATCAGGCTTCGCCAAAACAAAATACTTTTCGGCAAATCTTCAACGTTTGTAAAGATAGTAGCGCCTGTGGTCGTTATTCCTGATGCCGATTCGAAGAAAGCATCTGTATAGGAAGTGATTTCCCTGCTCAAAAGAAAAGGTAACGCTCCGAAAACGGTAAATGAAACCCAAGCAAGCGTCATACTTAAACAACTTTCTTTTTTCCCGATGATTTTAAATCTTGTTTTATATTCGGATAAAAAAAACAGCAGTAATCCTATGGATAAGGTAATGATTCCGGAAATAATGAAAACGCCAAATGAATCTTTCAGGTAGAAAGATACGCCTGTAGTAAAAAACATGAAAATTGATTCTAATATCAAGGTCAATCCGATGACCCGCGACACAAATTTCCAATTTACAGATCCCATAATTTTCTACCTAATTGAAATAATCTTCAATTTTTCGCATAGCAGAATCCAAACAGAAAACGACTACATGGTCTCCGGCTTTAATTTGTGTATCGCCGTCGATGATTTCCGCCACCCCATCTCTAATCTTTCCGCCTAAAGTCAGGTCTTTGGGTAAATTCAAATCTTTAACCGGTTTAGTAGTAATTTTCGACTTGTGACGAGCCGTCAATTCGGCTACCTCCGCATTGGCAAAAGTCATGCTTTTTACCGTCGAAACGTCGGCGTCTAAAAGGAAACGGTAAATATGACTCGCTGCTATCAATTTTTTATTGATTACCGTATCAATGTCCAATTTTTCGGCCATTTGGATATAATCTACGTTTTCCACCTCGGCGATTGTTTTAGGAACGCCTAAGTTTTTGGCCGTTACGCATGATAAAATATTCGCTTCTGAATTAGAAGTCAAGGCGATAAAAGCATCGCAATCTTTGATGTTTTCCCTGATGAGAAGATCGGTATTTCGTCCGTCTCCGTTAATAACCAACACATTGCTGCGTACTTTTTCAGCAAGGCTGTAACTCTTTTCTCTGTCTTTTTCAATTAATTTGATTTGGATATTGTCGGGCAAATTTTCGCATACGTTCATCGCAATTCGGCTTCCGCCCATGACGACTATCCGGTCTATTTCGATACGGTCTTTCCCAGCAAGTGTTTTTATATCTGAGATATGCTTGGGTGTCGTTGTAAAATATACTATATCGCCGGAAAATATCTGATCTGAACCGTTCGGAATAATCGTATTGTTTCCCCGCTTAATTGCAACAATATGATAAAATTTCTTATCTTGTGATATTTCGTAGAGATATTTATTTATGACAGAGGCATTTTCTCTGATTTTTACACCAACAAGAATTAATTTTCCTCCTGATAATGCCGACCATTGGCATGACCAAGGCGTTTTTAGAGCATTCACGATTTCATCGGCTGCCAATATTTCGGGGCATATCAGAGAATCAATTCCTAATTTGGAAAAAAATTCTACGTTTTTAGGAAGCAGGTATTCAATATTGCTTATACGTGCAATAGTTATTCTTGCACCGAGATTGGATGCAAGCATGGAAGCGGTCATATTGACGGATTCTTCCGGAGTGACGGCGATAAATATATCTGCCTGTTTCACTCCCGCCATCTTCAAATCATTTATGGAAGTCGGATTCCCTACCGCTGTCATGATTTCAAGTCCGTAAGGCATATTCAATTTCTCTTCGTCAGGATCCATAAACACAATGTCCTGATTTTCCTGAGATAGTAGTTTTGCCAAATAGGCGCCTACTTCGCCTGCGCCTGCAATGATGATTTTCATCTTTTTATTATTTGTTTTTGGCACGTCTTCAACGACTGCAAATATAAACAATATTTTGATTTCTCGAAAACAAAAAGTAATTTTGCATCATAAATAAACCTATTGTTTTATGATACATAAATTTGATTTTCTTGTTATTGGTTCCGGAATCGCCGGAATGAGTTATGCGCTGAAGGTTGCCGATAAAGGACGCGTCGCGCTTCTCGCCAAAACAACTTTGGAAGAAGCCAATACTTTTTATGCACAAGGTGGAATTGCATCGGTAACGCTTCCTTGGGACGATTTTGAAAAACATGTTCAAGATACGCTGATTGCGGGTGACGGAATATGCGACAAGCAAGTAGTGGAAAAAGTAGTTCGCGAAGCTCCGAAACAAATTGAAGAATTGATTCGTTGGGGCGTTGATTTCGACAAAGACCCGAAAGGTGCATTTGATTTGCACAAAGAAGGCGGTCATTCCGAATTTCGTATTCTACACCACAAAGACAATACAGGGCAAGAAATTCAGGAAAGTCTTATCAACGCCGTAAAACATCATCCGAATATTACTGTTTTTCACCATTACTTTGCTATAGAGATACTTACTCAACATCATCTGGGAATGAAGGTAACAAAAGATACGCCGAATATTGAGTGTTACGGAGTTTACGCATTGGACGAAAAAACAAACGAAATTCATACTTTTCTTTCCAAAGTTACGATGATATGTACCGGAGGAATCGGAAATATTTACCAGACAACTACCAATCCGATTGTAGCTACGGGCGACGGTATCGCTATGGTTTACCGGGCCAAAGGTTTGGTAAAAGACATGGAGTTTGTGCAATTTCATCCGACTGCCTTGTATAATCCGATGAAACGGCCTTCTTTCCTGATTACTGAAGCGTTAAGAGGCTACGGAGGGGTTTTAAAAACAATTGGCGGAGAAGAATTTATGCAAAAATACGATGCACGCGGTTCATTGGCGCCAAGAGATATTGTAGCGCGCGCCATCGACAACGAAATGAAAAACAGCGGAAGCGATTTTGTTTATCTGGATATCACTCATAAAGATCCGGAAGAAACCAAAAATCAATATCCAACTATATACGAAAAATGTCTGAGCGAAGGAATCGACATTACCAAAGATTTTATTCCGGTTGCACCTGCGGCGCATTATCTTTGCGGAGGCATTGTTGTGGATATGGACGCCCGAACCACTATTAACCGTTTGTATGCCGCCGGCGAATGTTCGCGCACCGGTTTGCACGGAGCCAACCGTTTAGCTTCCAACTCTTTAATTGAAGCCATTGTGTATGCCGATGCCGCTGCTAAACATTCACTTGCTCATCTTCAAGAATATTCGTTCAATGAGCATATTCCTATGTGGAATGATAAGGGGACTTCGCTGACCGAAGAAATGGTGTTGATCACTCAAAGCGCTAAAGAAGTCGGTTCTATTATGAGTAATTATGTAGGGATTGTACGTTCCAATTTGCGTTTAGAACGCGCTTTCGAACGATTAGAAATAATTTATCGCGAGACTGAAAATCTTTTTATCCGCTCCACTGTTTCTAAAGATATTTGCGAATTGAGAAACATTGTGAATGTTGGCTATTTGGTCATCAAGATGGCGATGGAAAGGAAGGAAAGTCGCGGGTTGCATTACACGATTGATTATCCCCGGAAGAATAGTATTGCGATTCCTTAAATTAAAGCCTTCACCACCAAATCCAACCCCACTCCATTCGACCCCTGCAACAACACAATATCATCCCCGGAAACTTCCGTTACGAGATATTGCGCCGCTGTATCCGCATCTGCAAAGCGCTTCCAATTCTTTTTCCGGGCTTCTTCTCCAATTAATTCGGCATCTTTACCGACGGTAATCAGTATGTCCAATTCATTCATGCCGGCAATAAGTTTCCCGATATACCGGTGCGCTTCTTCGCTGTATGCGCCTAATTCCAACATTTCTCCGAGAACGGCGACAGTTCGTTTGCCTTTCCGTGCTAATTCGGAAAGCGTTTGCAAAGACGCTTGGATGCTGTCGGGCGCTGCGTTATAGGTATTATCCAAAAGCAATGCTCCGTTTTTAGAATGAGAGAATGACCCGCGCCGGTCGGGAGCGCTGAAAGTGGTAAGCCGGTCGGCAATATCTTCTTCCTTCATACCCATTTCGGTTGCTACGACATACGTCGCTGCAGCATTATAAGCTTGATGTTTGCCTACACAGTTTTGCATTTCAACGGAAATATTGTTCAGTTTGAAACCCGGATTTGCTTTTTCATTTAAATAAATGTCCGAAATGCGAATATCTGCTTCAGGATTCATTCCGAATGAAATCACTTTGCAACGGGACATGGCTTTGATGTATTCGTAAAAATCATCGTCTCGATTAAGGATGAGAATGGCTTCCGAATCCATTCCTTCCAATATTTCCGCTTTGGCTTTGGCAATGTTTTCCCGTGAACCTAAAAGTTCTATGTGCGACATGCCGATATTGGTAATCACAGAAATAGTAGGACGTGCTATTTTGGCTAAATAATTGACTTGATTAAAACCCCTCATCCCAAATTCTACTACGGAACATTGATGCTTTTTGTCTAAATTCATCAATTCGACAGGAAGACCGATTTCATTGTTGTAATTTTTCCGGCTCTTGTGCGTCTCGAATTTTGCTTCAAGAATATGGGCAATCACTTCTTTCGTGCTGGTCTTCCCAACGCTTCCGGTAACTCCGATAACGGGAATATTTAGCCGTCCGCGCCAAATCCGCGCCAAATCGCCCAAAGCCAGAATGGTAGAAGGAACGATAATTTGCGGAATGTAAATATTTTTCATTTCATACTCCACAATGGCAGCCACTGCGCCTCTACTCTCGGCTTCTTTGATGAAATCATGTCCATCCGCCCGGCGCCCTTTTAAGGCAACAAATAAAGAACCTTCTTTTACTTCGCTTGAATTTTGTGTAACGGAGTGCAGATAATCTGCAGGGGAAATCTGTTTGTTACTCCTTCCGCCGACAGCCGTCAACGCTTCAAATAATGGAATTGTCATCATTATTCAGAATCATATACTTGATGTGTTACCAAGACCTTGTCTATTCGTGCGCCATCCATGTCTAAAATTTCAAACTCAAAGTGATGCCAAGAAAATTTTTCTCCTTCCTCCGGAACATGCTCCAAAATGTCCAAAATCAAACCGCTCAATGTGTTGTAATCATGCTCGGAATACCAATCTTCCATGTCAAAATATTCAAGGAAATTGTAAAACGAATATTGTCCGTCCACTAAAAAAGTACCATCGTCCCGCTCTATGATGGAACTTTCCTCCCCTTCTTCTACGACCTCGCCAACTAATGCTTCCATAATGTCGCTCAGCGTAACGATTCCCTTCACTTCTCCAAATTCGTCCGTTACAAATCCATATTTTACATGCGCTTCTTTGAATAGTTCCAAAGCTCCATATACACTCTTACTGTCAGGGAGATATTGAACCGGTTGCATTATTTCTTCTAAGGAAAAATCCGGAGTATCGAGTCGTCCGAACAAATCTTTTAAATAAACAATGCCCGAAATTTCTTCCGTGTCTCCTGCAGCAACAGGGTATAAGTTATGGATTTCCTCCATTACTGTCTCCCGTATTTTATCTTTATCATGAGAAGTATTCAGCCATACCAAATTGTTACGAGGAGTCATGATTGAATCTACATCCCGGTCGCCGAGATTGAAAACCCGCTCCACGATTTCATGTTCTACTTCCTGTACCTCGCCTGCGTCTAAACCTTCCCTTACCAAAGATTTGATTTCTTCTTCGGTCACTTTGCTTTCGTCATCAGGAATTCCGAATAATTTTAAGAAAGCAATCGTTGTTTTAGATAACATCCAAACAACCGGACTCATGACGCGTGATAACAATAACATCGGACTTGCGACAATTTTTGCTATTCGCTCAGCCATGCTGAGTCCCAGACGTTTAGGTATTAATTCTCCGAAAATGATAGTTAAAAAAGTTACTGTAAATACGATAATAAAAGTAGCAATAGCCTTTGAATAAGGCGCTAAAATGGTAATGGGCTCAATGAGTTTTGCCAAACTGTCTGCAAATACTTTCCCCGAATACAAACCGGTCAGGATGCTGACCAAAGTCATTCCGATTTGAACCATCGAAAGAAATTTATTGGGTTCATTTGAAAGAAGCAAGGCTGTTTTTGCTGCTTTACTGCCTTTCTTCATTTCTATTTCCAATCTCGATTTGCGCGCCGAAACTAATGCAATCTCCGACATGGAGAAAATTCCATTGAGTAAAATAAGCGCTGTTATAATAATAAATTCCATTTAATTATTACGTTTCGTTAAAGATAGTGCAAAGATACAATTTTTTTATATACTTTTGTAGTTTGTTACTTAATTGAAAAATGATGTTATTTTCTTATATTACATGGAATGCCGATCCTGCGGCATTTACCATACCGGTTGTGGGGAGAGAAATTCGATGGTATGCTTTTGCATTCGTTGTTGGTTTTGCCATAGGTTTGTGGATTGTTAAAAAAATATGGAAAAATGAAAACCTGAATCAGGATTGGTATGACAGCCTTTTCCTGTACGTAATTATTGCTACTATTGTCGGAGCTCGTCTCGGACATATTTTGTTTTACAGTCCGGGTTATTATTTTTCTCATCCTCTTGAAATTTTCAAAACTTGGGAAGGAGGACTTGCCAGTCACGGAGGTACAATCGGCATCATCATCGCTGTTTGGATATATTCGAAAAGAGTGACGCACAAGAGTATGCTGTGGACTTTCGACCGGTTGGTGGTGCCTGTTGGTTTTGTAGCCGCTTTGATCCGTCTGGGCAACCTGATGAACCATGAAGTTTATGGCCATGAAACTACTGTTCCATGGGCTTTCCGTTTTATCGAAAATTTACCTCAATGGTCGCACGGATATGCTGCAGCGTATTCACCACCCTCGCATCCTACCCAGATATACGAAGCGTTTCTTTACGCGCTTACAGGATTTGTTTGTTTGTGGATGTATTGGAAAAGGAAAGATTACAAATACGAAGGATTGATATTCGGCGTGTTTTTGATTGGTATTTTCCTGTCGCGTTTTGTGGTTGAATATTTCAAAAATGTTCAGGAACTTTTTGAGGAAAATATGATACGTTCTATTGGGATAAATATGGGGCAATTGTTGAGTATACCGTTTATTCTTGCAGGGTTCTGGTTTATTTACAAGGGATTGCAAGCAAGAAAAGCTGACTTGAATAAAAAGAAGAAATAAATATTGTATGGCTAAAACAACCGGAAAAAATTTAAAGGGTAAATCAGACGAGGCAAAAACTGAAAAGAAATTTATTTATTCAAAATTTCTCGTGCCGGTTTATTTGATAGTAATATCGGCATTGTTTTATGCCAATTACAATGCTATTTTCGACGAAAAAGTAGATATGAACGGCGATAATATATATTATTACTCGCTGGGCAGGGCAATGGCTGATGGCAAAGGGTTTACAAATGTTATCGGCTACGAAGAATCACCGCACGAACATTTTCCTCCGGGTTATCCTGCATTCATTTCGGTTTTAATGAAAACAGGCCTTTCGTCCATTCACGCAATAAAAGTAGCAAACGGTTTTTTGCTCTATTTTTCTCTTATTTTGTTGTTTTTTATCTTCGCTAAACTTTCTAAAAATAATATAATAGCCTTCGTATCAATCGCTTTTGCGGCATCGCATGCACAACTGCTGCGTTTTTCAACCATCATGATGAGCGAAATGCTCTTTATATTTTTAACCGCGTTAATTATTTTTATTGTTCTGTTTTGGAACGTAAAAGACGCTTTCGCAAATCGCAAAAAATTAGGAATTGATATTGGAGCGCTCGTTTTATTATCAGTAAGCTTAGCGTATCTTTATTTTGTACGCACCGTTGGCGTTTCGCTGATGCTGGCTGTGTTGATTTATTACGGAATAGTATTTATTCAATATTTATTCAAAACGATCAAAAAAACGCGCCAAAAACAAGATGTTCGCCAGGACAAAATGGTATTAATAAAATATGCAGTAGTTTGTTTCGTTGTAATACTTTCGATACTTGTTCCGAAAATGGCTTGGGATGCAAGAAACAGGCAAGCTTTTGGAAATGCTGAAATCAGTTACTTAGGCGATTTTATGAATAAAGGCGGCGGAGAAAAAATGGCAAGCTTCGACGATTGGAAAGAACGAATCATCAGTAATTCAACAGTTTATATTACAAAATACATTCCGTCATCCATTATTTATATCCATAATTACTCGCCAACAGATACAAAAGCCACGTCGGGAGAATGGGGTAAAGGTTTATTTTTCGTTGCATTGATGTTGTTAGCGCTTTTTAAATCGAAACAAAAAGGACTGCTGCTGTTTTTTTATCTTGGAATTACGTTTTGCGTATTGCTTTTTTATCCGGAACAGTTTGCAGGACACCGGTATATGACGCCGGTTATGCCGTTTTTGATTTTCCTGTTTATTGATGGGTTTTATGAATTGTCCAATTTATTTAAAGCCAAATTTTTGAGACTAAAAGCTGAAAATAAAGTTTATAAAAATGTTCTTGCCATATCGGTTTGCGCCATATTCTTTTTAATAGCTCAGTCGTCTTATTCACAATCTTTCAACGATATAAAATCACAGGCCAGATATAAAACTTACAATGAAAGAAATGCTATGCCTCCATTTCTGGAATTTATACAGGCTACTGATTGGATTGCCAAAAATATTCCGGATACTGCACGGATTGCAAGTCGCAAACCTGAAATATTTTACATTTTCTCCGGTAACAGAAAATGTGCAGGTTTACCGTATTATGGTACGCCCGAAGAGGTTTTGAACGATTTTGAAAAAAACAAAATCGATTATGTGCTCATAGATTGGTGGTTCAGGCACGCATACACTACGGTTGTTCCATGCATTCAAAAATATGAAGATAAATTCAGAATTGTGCATCAAATTGGCGGACAGAACAATCAACCTGTTACATATATTGTACAGTTTTTACGCGATAAATAAACTTTTCGTATGATTCAAGTAGAAATTATAACTATCGGCGATGAATTGTTAATCGGACAAGTGATTGACACAAATTCTGCATGGATGGCTCCGGAACTAAATAAACGGGGCTTTGATGTCCGTTATAAAACAACGGTCGGCGATAATGAAGCTGATATAATAGAAGCATTTGAACGGGCCCTTTCAAGAGTTTCCATTGTTTTGGTTACGGGAGGCATCGGTCCAACGAAAGATGATATTACCAAGAAAACGCTTTGCAAATTTTTCAATACATCGCTGATTTTTGACGAAACAACTTTAGAAACAATCAAAGAGGTACTCCATGCAAAAGATAAAACGCTCAACGTATTGACGCATGATCAAGCGTATGTGCCCGAAAACTGTACGGTCATTCAAAACAGAATGGGTACTGCGCCGATCACTTGGTTTGAGAGGGATGGAAAAATATTGGTATCCATGCCCGGCGTTCCTTATGAAATGAAATGGGTGATGACTTATGAAGTCCTACCCCGCATCCAATCATTTTTTCAAAACAGCGGATTTATCCGGCACCATTCATTTTGGGTAAAAAACTATTCCGAAGGTATGTTAGCTATTCATCTGGAAACTTACGAAAATGAGTTGCCTGCTTCCATCAAATTAGCTTATTTGCCTACTTCGGGATTAATTCGTCTGCGATTGACCGGAAAGGATTCCGATGAAATGAAACTTTCTGAGATGATGTCTTTACAAATTGAAAAATTGAAAGCTTTGCTTCCAAATTCCATTATTTCAGAAACTGATGACAATCCGGAAGATATTTTGGATCGTTTATTGAAAGAAAAAGGTTTGACGTTAAGTCTTGCCGAAAGCTGTACGGGCGGTAGATTAGCAGGATTATTTACCGCTATACCCGGATGCTCCCGATATTTTAAGGGAGGCGTTATCGCCTATTCCAATGAAGCAAAGGAAAAAATACTTCATGTGAACTTTGAGGATATTACAAAACAGGGAGCAGTTAGCCAAACGGTTGTTGAACAAATGGCGTCAGGCGCACGATCGGTTTTCAAATCCGATTGTGCCATAGCTACTTCCGGTATTGCCGGCCCAGGGGGCGGGACGACTGAAAAACCTGTCGGAACTGTTTGGATTGCTGTTTCATATAAAGAGCATACAATTGCTCAGGAATTTCTCTTTTCGAATAGTCGCGAGAATAACATATTGAGAACTTGTAATACCGGTATCAGAATGTTATTGGATATGATTAGTTAGTTTTTATATTTAAATTATTTTTTTAGTTTTTTTTGTCAAAACTATATAAGATATCATTCTGTTATATGGTTACTTAATAAAAAATTACAAAATTATGCTTACAGATCAAAAAGATTTATTGAAAACAAAAATTTTGGGCAGCATCCCTAAAAATATCAAGCCTATCGAATACTTGATAACAATGCTTGATATTAGTAAAGAATCTGCTTATCGCAGGTTGAGAGGAGACATTCCGTTTACTTTTGAAGAAATGGCCAAACTATCTTTGGATTTGGATTTCTCATTAGACGAATTGATTGCTAAACCGGGAGACTCCAGGGTGTTAATTGATATGCACTACTTTCCGGAGGACGATCTATCCATTGCATTTTTGAAAAGATTTGAACAATACTACAAATTTTTACTTCAATTGGAAGATTATCCGGATGTAGAGGCAATTTTTACATTAAACAGCATTCCCCTGGTCGCTTCCGTATATTTTAAGGATTTGTTTAAATTCTTTTATTTCAAATTATTACATAAGAATACTGAAATCCCCGTAAAGTTTAATTATTCGGATATTGTCATATCGGATGAATTGGAAGAACTACGGAAAAAAGCGAAGTTCGGTTCAAGTAATTGTTTGAACAAGATTACTTTAATTCTTGATTCCAATTTCCTCGTTTCATTGATAAATGAAATTCAATATTTCAACAAAAGAAAATTGATAAATGATGAAGAGTTTACAAATCTAAAAAATGATGTTCTCGGTTTGATTGATATGTTTGAAACTGCCGCTCAAACAGGTATTTTCGGGCAAAATACAAAGATGGACATTTATTTATCTTCTACAAATATCGAAGTAAATTTAGCATACGCAAGATTCAACGGTACTGCAACTTCATTTTTTTATGGTCTTTCTATCGACCCGATTAGAATGACAAGTCCGGTAGTTACCGAAAGACATAGGAAGTGGATTAACTCAGTTAAAAAATATTCTACGCTGATTTCTCAATCCAATGAAATACTTCAAGCCGAATATTTTGATAAACAACGGGACATTATTAATTTTCCAAGTAACGACAACTTACTTCTGCTGTATTGATTTGCAGTAAAACATATTTATTTGGAATTTCGATAATCTTTAATAAAACCCAAGGTCATCCAATTAGCCAAAGCCTGCCTGTTGTTGTCTAAAACATAGCGATGCTGGTCAAAGGTGTTTTGCATATTGGCTAACTCCATAAAAATTGAAACAGGTTCCGAGTTTCGCATCACTGCTAAGTTTCGTGTAGAAACCGTTCCTGAAAACCCGCGTCCCGGTTGGTTTTTTTCATACTGGTATTCAAATGTTTGACGCATGGTCTCGGCCAAACGCAAGCTCCTCTTCCGGTTAGATGATTTATCTTGATAATAGAAAAAAACATCCAATTGTTTCTTTTTACTCCTGCTATCCAAATGAATGAACACAGCTCGCTGGTATTTTTCGTTGGCTTTAGCGCTTAAGCCGTTTATTGCATCTGTGTATTGCTGCAATCTGGCTACCTGATTCAATACGAGTTTACGTCCCATACAAGTTTCTGTGCGACTGTTTTTCAGATACTTACCGTCACGAATACCATCTTTCGGATCTTTAACAATCATATAAACAGTCGCTCCATGTTGCAATAAATTTCTTGCTAAACGAACCGTAATATCATAAGCATATTCATCTTCATGCAGTTCGTGCCCATCAACTTTTGCAATTGCTCCGCAATCCGGGCCGCCATGACCGCTCGCTAAGAAAAAACATGCTCCTTCCAGTACATTATCAATAATCTCATACCGGGCATTTTTCTCCCCAAATAAAGGTAGGTTGCCGTACTTTAATGTATTGTTTTTGAGAGCTTTTTGTCCAATATTATCTTTTTCATCAAACATTTCGGCAGGGATCGCATCCAACGTATCCGATTCCGAGACAGTTGCTTTCTTCGGTAGCACATAATAAACGCCCGTCAAAAGTTTATTCTTTTTACCGAGTTTACGCTTATTCAATTCTATAAATTTTTGATAAGATTGATTATCGTCTCGGTTATGCCTTCGCAAAAATGCATGAATCCCTTCTCCGCTTCGGGGTTTGTCTTTTTCTATCGAATAAGAGGAAAAAGTTATCAGCAGACAAACAAAAATTAAAAATAATCGAGTGAATGACATCTATATAAATTTAAATAAAAATATTTGGTTGATTATCGCAAAGATAGTAAAAATATTTTAATTAATTGCTTCTTTGAAGATTTTTTTTACTTAATTTTATTAAATTTGCAGTTCATCATTATACAAATAATTATGAAACGATTATCCAATCTTCTTTTTCTGTTTCTTTTTGCAACAAACCTTCTCGCGCAAAACAAAGAAATTAAAAACGTTATTTTGTTGATCCCTGATGGAACATCCTTAGCGTCTGTTTCAACGGCTCGCTGGTTTCAACGATACATGAATCCTGAAATGATACGCCTAAATATCGATCCGTATATCTGCGGTACGATTTTAACTTACTGTTCGAATGCGCCGATAGGAGATTCAGCGCCGACTACTTCTTGTTATATGACCGGTTATCCAAGTCTTACAGGTTATGTGGCTACTTATCCTGTTGCAGATTCTCTGAATGATATTGTCCCGATGAATCCTGCAAAAGCCTATCAACCGTTGATGACTTTGATGGAAGCTGCGCGCATTGCCCAAAATAAATCGACAGGTTTGGTTTTCACCTGTGAATTTCCGCATGCAACTCCAGCCGATTGTTCGGCTCACAGTTACAAAAGGGATAAATATGATTGGATTGCTCCGCAAATGGTTCATAATCGGTTAGATGTTGTTATCGGCGGTGGGGTGAGCATCCTCACCGATGACAATAAGCAATTTCTCAGAAATGAAGGATACGGCCTTTTTCTAAATGACATCGCCGGTTTTAGAAATTATGCGGGTGATAAAATGTGGGCTTTGTTTGCAAATACGGCTATGGCTTACGATATTGACCGTGATCCGGACAAAGAGCCGTCGTTAGCCGAAATGACAAAAACCGCTATTGATAAACTGTCTCGCAATCCAAATGGGTTTTTCCTGATGGTGGAAGGCAGCAAAGTGGATTGGGCGGCTCATGCCAATGACGTGAGAGCCATTATATCAGATATGCTTGCTTTCGACAAAGCTTGCGGAGAAGCGTTTAAATTTGCTGAAAAGAACAGAGAAACTTTAGTCGTTGTAGTCCCTGACCATGGAAACAGCGGAATCAGTATTGGTTCGGAAAAATGTCCAGGATATTCCACATTAACCCAAGATCAATTATTTGGAAATATTGCTAAATTCAAAACCAGCGCAGATGCTTTAGTCGGAATTTTGCACAATACAAAACCCGCCGGTTTACGACAAACTTTTTCAGACCTGACAGGCATTTCACTAACCGATGATGAATATAATCAATTGCTAAAAACCGGAGATTATAAATTAAGCCCGCTTTCTAATGAAGAAAGGATGAAAGGTTCCAAATTGACGAAAGAGGTCGCTACTATTTTAAACAAATATACCTGCTTCGGATTTACGACTACCGGACATACCGGCGAAGAAGTTTTCTTAGCGGTTTACGATCCGCGCCCCGGAAAAAGATTGACAGGCTTTCATACAAATATCGAACTCAATCATTACTTGCGCAAAGCCATGGGATTGGGAAGCAGACTCGAACCGTTGACAGATGAATATTTTGCCAAACATACGGATGTTTTCAAAGGTTACTCATGCGTTGTTGACACTGTGAACAACAATCCCGTATTGACTGTAAAGAATAAGAAAACAATCTTAACGGTTCAACCCAATACCAACATTGTAAAATTGAACGGTAAAGATATAAAGCTGAATAGCGTTATTATTTATGTAGACAAAAACAATACGTTTTACTTGCCGCAATCGTTAAGAAAATTGTTGTAAGTTTTGAATTAAACCAAATGTCCAATCCATTCTTCACGATCTCCGGGAAGGAGATCGATTACCGGAAGTTCTATCATTGTATAACATCCCGGTTGCTGCCTCATAGAGGCGCGCGCCGCGCATACAAGTACTTGTGCCGTCAGCGCCGGATTGTTGACGCGCATATTGAATTCAAACAACTGATTCTGCGTTTTTCCCGACACTCCTTTACGGGTCAGATTTACGCCATGCCCCATATCAAGCAGCGCATCTACGCTGGGAACAAGTATGACATGCGTCTCGTCGTTGATAAAGTAAGCGTCTGTTTTGATAGCAGAGGCTACTTCGTCAAACGCATATCCCTGTTTTAGTTCAATATATACCATGCGGCGGTGAATTCCCGTTCCGGAAGGAATGGTCATAGAGAGAGCGGCTTTCACTCCATCGATAGCCTTCACAGCCACAGTATGACCCATACTCATACCCGGACCAAAATTGGTGTAAGTGATTCCTTTTGGAGCAATTGCTTCGAGAAGAGTGCGGATGATTGAATCACTACCGGGATCCCAACCGGCGGAAATGACGGAAACGGATTTGTTTGCTTTAGCAGTCGCGTCTAATGTACAACGCAAGCCGGCAATGCCCGTATGGATGTCGAAGCTGTCTATCGTATTGATTCCCATTGCTAAGTATTCTTTAGCGTATTTTTCAACGCTGCGGGTTGGCGTGCAAAGAATTGCTACATCCACGCCTTTTAATTCTTTGATATCTTGGACTACCGCATAATTGGCTAATTCTTCGGGTTTGTGTTCTGCTCCCGCCCTGCGAATCACTCCGGCTATTTCGAAATCAGGCGCTGTTTGCAGCGTCTCAAATACATATTGTCCGATATTACCATATCCGACAATGGCTGCTCTTATTTTTTTCATATTTTAATTTCTATAACTTAATTTCCGGTAACTCATTGCCCTATAAATCCTCGATTCTTCAGCAGATAATCAGGATTAGGTTCGGCGCCCCGGAAACGCAGATAAAGCGCCATCGGATCGTCGCTGCTCCCTTTTGAAAGGATATTTTCCCTGAACGATTTGGCAGTTGCCTGATCGAAAATACCTTTTTCTTCAAAAGCTTGAAATGCATCCGCATCCAATACTTCCGACCACAGGTAACTGTAATAGCCTGCATCATATCCGGTATCAAAAATATGAGCGAAATAAGGACTTTTGTATCTTACTATAATTTCCGGAATTAACCCGATACCATTCAAAACGCGGTTTTCAAACGTATCTACATTTTCAGTTACCGGCGACTCGACGGTGTGCCACTTCAAATCTAAAATAGCTGCGGCAACCAATTCCGTGGTCATAAATCCTTGATTAAAATTCTCAGTTTTCCGAATTTTATCTATCAATGAATCTGGAATCACTTCACCGGTTTTGTAATGTTTGGCATACATTTTCAGCACTTCGGGATGGAAGGCCCAATGTTCGTTGATCTGAGAAGGCAATTCAACAAAATCCCGGTAAACATTCGTGCCGGAAATACCTTGATAATTACATTTAGACAGTAAACCATGCAATGCGTGTCCAAATTCGTGGAACAGCGTTTCAGTCTGGTCAAGATTCAGTAAAGATGGCGTATCGCCGGTCGGCAATGCAAAATTGCCTACATTGTAAACCACCGGATGAATGAATTTCCCTTGTTGAATCGATTGCTCCGTAAAATTTCCCATCCAGGCGCCGTTCTGTTTTCCTTCGCGGGGATAGTAATCCAAATAAATAATTCCCATGTACGAACCGTCGGAATCGCTTACTTCGAATACTTTTACATCTTTTTGATACACAGGTACATTATTAATTTCTTTGAATGAAATGCCATACAATTTACGGGCTGCTTCAAAAGCGCCGTTCCGAACATTTTCCAAAACAAAATACGGACGCAATTCTTCTTCATTCAAACTATATTTTGCCTGACGCAATTTTTCGGCATAATACCACCAATCCCAAGATTGTAATTTAAATTTTCCTCCTTCTTTGTCAACTAATTTCTGTAAGTCTTCCCTTTCTTTGATAGCTTGCGGCAAGGCGTACTTCCAAATGGTATTTAATAAATTGAGCGCATTTTCGGGCTTTTTTGCCATTGTTTCTTCTAATCGATAATCGGCATGTGTTTTGTATCCCAACAGATTGGCTCGTTCAAGCCGTAAATTAACGATTTTCTTGATATTCTCCTTGTTGTCATTACTATTGTTGTTATTACAACGGCTGTACATCGCTTTATAAAGTTTCTCACGCAACTTGCGGTTGTCGGCGTATTTCAGAAAAGGCTCCCAACTGGGCTTACTCAAGGTAAACACCCATTTTCCATCCAAACCGCTTTCCTTTGCCGTTTGACTTGCTACATCAATTACACCTGCCGGAAGTCCCGCCAAATCCGCTTTATTATCAATAACTAACTTAAAACCATGTGTTTCCGCCAACAAGTTTTTGCTGAATGC
>JGI20166J26741_12047806_pt1 | contig 18964 bp, 23 predicted proteins | sample TergutCu122P5_FD_26741 | JGI IMG/M metagenome (IMG submission 26741)
AACGTGAATATCATTACTAACTGCCCAATCAACGGCTTTATTGATATTGCCAATTATTTCCTTGTAATTCTTTGTAATATCATTTTGAATGTCTATTACCGCTAATGCTTTTGCCATTTTTCTTACTTTTTTATATCCTTGTCTGCCGGTTTTATTTGTTAAACCTTAATCCTACCGATAGTTTTACAGTGCCAAGTCCTTCAGATGAGTTGTCCGGCATTGTCTCATTTGTAATTATTCCGTCTTTTGTAAGTTTATAGTTTTTGAAAGTGCCACCCATTAATGAAAGTTTGAAACCAATACTAAAATTCTCAGAAAGTCCAATATCATAACCTATTGCCATTTGTGTGCCTAATGTGCCTGAGGTCATTTTTATATTTTCAACATTATCGAAAAACAATCTGTCATTATAACCAATATAGCCAAAACCAAACGAAAATAACCAACAATTCTTTTTCTTTGAATCAAAAAGTCGAAGTAAATAATTTGCACCTGTGTAATTGAATAACATTTTTTCATTTAATTCACCCGAACCGATAAGATTCCCTTCTGCATCTGTTAAAGAACCATATCCTAAATTATTACCAAAAAATTGTTGTGAAAAAATCGCCTCAATTCCCATACTTTCAGTAAAAAAATATGCTGCTTGAAGATCATAATGAAAGCCCGATTTCATTTTTTTGTAATGTTCTTGCCATTCTGCATCCATTCCGCTTGCCAATTTTGCTGTCCTGTATTGCCACCCTCCGTCAATTGCAGCTCTAAAATGCGGAAAAACATCCTTGTATGTATAATTAGCGGGTACTTCCGAAACTGAAAAATAATTCTTCTGTTGCTTAGTGATTTGATTCACAGATAATAACGTATTCCTAATTTCGTTTTTGTGCTTAAATGTAAAATAAATGTAATCTCTTGTTGTTTTCGTAATTTTACAATTTATAGAATCGCCATTATTTGTTACAATTAAATCTTGGGCTTGTAAATTGCTAATAACTAACAATATGCCAATTGAAACTAAAAGTATTTTCTTCATAATTCTATTTATTTTTCTTGTTTTTTTTCTGTTGCATTGAACTAAATTCGATTTTTCCTGTTTTTTTATCAACCATCTCCAAACTTGGACGACCAACAAATGCTCCCATTTTTATTCCACAACGCACATAATATATTTTCCCTAATTCAACGTTTATTGGAATTTCCGATTTTGCCTCAGTTTTTGCCCACAGAGAATTTAAACCGTCCTTGTAAATTTTTATCGATTCGCAAAAATTATTTTTAACTCGACAAATTATCGAATCGCCCAAATGTAAGTCATAATTCACCAACATTCCCTGTCCACTTGGTCGATAAACATTAATAATTGCATAATCTGCATCAATTAAAGCACTGTCAATATCTGCCGTTTCAGCAACAGAAACATAATTTTCAATGCCGTCAACTTTCAGTACATCTGCCTTTATTCTATGACAGCTACTCATCAAATCAGGTAATTTATGTTCGGTGATTTTCAAAACATTTGCACCTACTTTTCTCGCTTCGGTCTTTGCTTTTTCAAGCACGGTGGCATAATCGCAATCTGTTGAGAAACCCGAATCTCCGACTTTAATTGTACCCAATTTTTCTGCCTTGGGAGGTGTTTCCTCACTAACTTCAAAAACTCTCACTTCTTCCTTATAATCCAGTGGAGCGTAGGTTTTCTGCATAGACGAAGTCAATTTTGCAGCACAGGATGTCAAAAAAAGAATACTCCCAATAATCAAAAAGAAATTAATTTTCATAAAAATATATTTTTATAGTTATCTATAATGTCTAATCTCCTAATTTTCACGTAATAATGCACTGTCGTTGTCCTTCGGTTGCCGATACCTCACTAATTGCCACCAAAAATACAACATTATTTTATTTTTACAAAATTATTCAAAAAGATATTAATCAAAAGATTTGGAGCTTTAACTTTGTCACTTGTTTTTCAGACCACGAAGAACTATTCTTTGACCCATTTTCCCCTATTTCTTTTTTCCTGAAAAATAAGGTTTAGCTATTTTTAAAGCTAAACCAAAACTAAACCAAAGCTATACCAAGTCTATGAAAAGCAACAATTTTCACTTATTAAACAATAAGTTAAGAAAAATGTAAATCATAATTTGGTTTATATAATATAAATCCATTATCTTTGTATTATGATTGACATTTTAATCGTCCCCGACATCCATGGCAGAGATTTTTGGAAACCCGCTTTAGATTACAAAGGTGAGGTAATATTTCTTGGCGACTATACCGACCCTTATCCTTATGAAAATTTCAGCAATGAAGATGCCTACCAAGGTTTGCTGAAAATTATTGATTTTAAGCAGAACAATCCGGACAGGGTTACTTTACTTATCGGAAATCATGAATTACATTATTACGATCAGGAATTTCAATGCAGCCGCTTTTCTAAAAAATATTACGAACGCTTTCATGAGCTTTTGACCCAAGCGCCCACCGCTGGTTTATTTCAGATTGGTAAGCAGGTAGAGAATTACCTGTTCATTCATGCAGGAATTACATGCAGTTGGTATCGTTCGCATCAAAAGGAGCTATCACAATCAGGCGCTACATTGGAAGAACAAATTAATAATCTGTTTGTTGCCGATAAGATGCCGTTTTCAGAAGTCTCTTTTTACAGGGGAGGTTTTCATCCTTCCGGAAGTCCATTATGGGCGGATATTCATGAATTTTTAGATGAACTGGAACCATTTGATAAGGATATAATTCAAATCATCGGACACACTCAAAATAATGCAACTGATTCCATAGCAGTTAATAATGTACGACTGTTGGACAATCGGCAAATCTACTTGTTAAGTAATGGACAACTAAAACGATAAAAATTCACTATATTTGCATGAATTTTTAAGCGCAAGAAGAATGTATAAAATCAGTAAACAATTTTCCTTTTCGGCATCCCATATACTTAATCTTTTGGAGAAAGATCATCCCTGCGCCCGTATGCATGGGCACAATTACGTGATAACCATTCATCTGAAAGCGCAAGATTTGGACAAATACGGTTTTGTAAAAGATTACAATGCTTTGAAAACCGTTGAAAAATTCATTGAGGAAACCCTCGACCATCGCCACCTGAACGATGTGATACTTGCTCATCCTACTTCGGAAAACATCGCCAAGTTTATTTATGACCGTTTTAAACCGGAAATCCCGGAGTTATATGCGGTCGAAGTGAGCGAAACTCCAAAAACTTCCAGCATTTATGAGCCTTAAAGTGAAGGAAATCTTCTACTCTTTACAAGGAGAAGGCGGTCGTCAGGGAGAAGCCTCCATTTTCATTCGCTTGAGCGGATGCAACTTAAAATGCGATTACTGCGATACGGATTTTTCAGGAGGCGAAATGATGGAATTGCCTCAAATCCTTTCCGTTATCCAACAATTTCCTTGCCGGTGGATCATTTGGACAGGCGGTGAACCTACTTTGCAATTAACCGACGAAACGATTGTTTTTTTCAAACAAAAAGGTTATTTCCAAGCCATTGAAAGTAACGGACATTATCCGCTATCAGAGTTATTAGACTATACCGTAGTCAGCCCGAAAGGAAATCCGGATTATGCAAAGAAGCTCAATCCAAGCGTCGATGAAATCCGTTTGCCGGTAAAAAAAGGAGATGCAATACCCGATTTGGAACGGTTACCGGAAGCAAAACATTATTTTTTGAGTCCGGTTTTTATTGACGATATATTTGTAACAAAAGAAAATATAAACTATTGCGTAGGACAAGTCAAGCGAATGCCTCGTTGGCGGTTGAGTTTGCAGATTCACAAATTGATTGGTATTGAATAATGTAACCTCACCCCCGGCCCCTCTCCACATGGAGAGGGGAGCATTCTCCCCCTTCGGGGGAGTTAAAGGGAACTACGCCCCTCTCCATGTGGAGAGGGGCCGGGGGTGAGGTACTGAATAAATTATGGAACGTTTTGAAGTAAATATCTTAGGCTGCGGTTCGGCCCTCCCGACTACCAAGCACTTCCTGAGTTCGCAAGTCGTTAATTTGCGTGATAAACTTTTCATGATTGATTGCGGCGAAGGGACTCAACTCCAATTCCGTGCGATGAAACTACATTTTCAAAAACTCAATCACATTTTCATTTCCCATTTGCATGGCGACCACTGTTTTGGCTTGCCAGGATTGATTTCCACGCTGGGCCTTATGGGGAGAACGGGCGACCTCCATGTTCACGCGCATCCCGACGCCGAAAAGTTATTCGAGCCTTTTCTTCTTTATTTTACTAAAGCGCTTACTTACAAAGTCTGTTTTCATTCTTTTAATCCCGATAAAAACGAATTGATTTACGAAGATAAAAGTTTGAAAGTGACGACCATTCCACTGAAACACCGAATCCCTTGCGCCGGATTTTTATTTGAAGAAAAGCCAAAGAGTCCGCACATCATTCGAGAAATGATTGATTTTTATCAAGTTCCGGTAAGTCAAATCCGGGCGATTAAAGAAGGCGCTTCTTTTGTTACCGGTGAAGGAGAAACGATTCCCAACCGTGTTTTCACCCGTCCGGCAGAACCGCCCCACAAATACGCTTACTGTTCGGATACCGCATATTATGAGAAGATTATTCATATTATAGAAAATGTAAATGTGCTGTATCACGAAGCCACTTTCAGCAATGCCGATTTAGCGCGCGCCCAAGAAACTTTTCATTCTTCAGCAGCTCAGGCTGCAACCATTGCCAAAGCTGCAAACGCCGGACGACTGATTATCGGCCATTTCTCTGCCCGTTATTCCGATGAAAAAATTCTTCTCAACGAAGCCTTGGAAATTTTCCCCAGAACTCAAATGGCTTACGAAAAAATGATTTTGAAAGTGTAACTTTTCTTCCGCTCAACCGTCATTTAAAATAGAACATGATAAGGCAGGACAAATTCAGAAAAAGCATATTGCCGGTTATCGATCGATTGTTTCGATTAGCGCTCAGTATCACAAAGAATAAAGAGGACGCGGAAGATGTTGTGCAAGACGTCCTTTTTAATGTGTGGAAAAAGAAAGCCGAATGGGGAAATATCGAAAATATGGAAGCCTATTGCTTTCGATCAACAAGGAATATGGCGCTGGATAAGCTTGCTTTAATGGAAAATAATCTGGAAGAAATCCCCGAAAATCAGGATTATCCTGTTCTTGGCGAAGACGTTCAGCGAAAAATTGAAATTGAAGACCAGATGAATTTACTGGAAAATTGGGTAAACAATTTGCCCGAAAAGCAACAAACCATTTTCCGGTTAAGAGAAATTGAAGAATTGAGCTACAAAGAAATTGCAATGATTCTGAATATTTCGGAAGAACAAGTAAAGATTAATTTATTCCGTCTCAGGCGGAAATTAAAAGAATATTTTGACAACATTTAAAATGACACAAGCAGAGATTCAACAATTATTGGATAAATATTGGAATTGCGAAACCTCTCCGGAGGAAGAACAAATTCTGACCGGCTTTTTTTCTTCAGATTCAGTTCCCGAAGAATGGGAAAAATACAAGACTTTGTTTGGATGGAAGAAAGCGCAAACTTTGGTGAAAGCAAGTCCCGAATTGAAGTCTGAAATAGGGCGGCCGGCAGTTATCCGTTTTTATTCTATTGTCAAAGTCGCAGCTTCAATTTTATTGGTTTTGACCATCGGAATCGGTTTTTATACACATTACAAACAAGTGCAATGGATGGATAGAGTTTTTTCGAGCGCTTACTCCGAACCGAAAGATTCTTTACTCGATACCAAAAGCGCTAACGAAAAAGTTTCTTCCGTATTGAACTTGACGCAAGAATCAAACAACGAAAAAACAGATTCTTTATCAAATGATTCGGTCGAATAAAAAAATGTACATTTTTTACATAAAAATACTATTTCTCTTAAACTAACTTTTTTTGATTAAAACGATGAAAAAAGCGGTAGAACGTGAGTTCAACCGCTTTTTTGGTATTACCAGTAAAAATTCTCGGTATGTTCGTCCACGAACTTATTAATTAGCCTGCGTTGAGTATCAAAAAAGTCGGCTTGGAGAATTTCGTTCGATTGAGTAATCAACGTAGATGATTTTTTCAAAGACATGAACCACTTTTTCTGAACATTAGCGACTGCGGAATTTTTGATTACCATAGGACTATTTGAATATACCCAATAATGCACTTCCGTAGCATCGTCATACTCCATATAAACCGTATTGGAATGGATATAGAGCGTAGAAATATAAAAATCCACCTGTGAATTTCCTCCTTCAAATTTGCCGGTTTTGACTATCTTTTCAGCGCTACTTATCATTTGCAGCAAATCTTTTTTAAGAATTTCCAAATCGTCTTTGTTAATCAATTTCCTTTGAAAATAATATTGGATTTCCTTGATTATACCTAAATTGATATTAGGGGATAAAATGACGGTTAAATTTCCTGCGTTCTTGACATTTTCTGTAATTTTTCGTTGTAAATCATACAATTCCGGTGGCAAAGTAAAATTGGAAAAATAATTTTTCGGTAAATTATTCTGCATTTCAACAATCCTTTTATAATAATAAAATTTAAGCAAATTTTGGCGAAAGATTATAAAGAAAGGATACACACTATTCAGCGCCATAAGCACATTCGAATTTGTAGCTTTGGACAAATTGTTAATGTAGAAATCATATTCTTGAAATAAAGATAAAAATGAATCTACGGAACCATACGGATTTTTCAATCCGAAATCAAAAAATACTCGTTCTCTTTTACTGCCTTCAATAATCTCGTCTAAAGAAAAATTCAATGTCAGAGCTAATTTTGCTAATTCATCCATGGTGAATGGAATGTCTCCACGAATGCGCCTATATACCGATTCCCTGCTTATATCAAGGAGTTCCATCAGATAAATTACAGGCTTTATATTCTTCGGGATATTTTTTAAGACAATATCAACTATTATTCCATCTAAATTTTTTGCTTTGTTTTTCATCATTAATATAGTGTTATTATTGTTATTAAATGGATACAAATATCGTAATATAATTTTTCAAATAAAAAGTTTTTAAGAAAAAGTTTTATACAATATTGACACGAAAATTTTGTCTATTCTCAATTATTATTGATATATTTTGAAATTTTATTTTATCATATTTATAAAATGAAGAAAAAATACCTTAACTTTGCAGTTTAATTAATAATAGGCATGGCACAACAAGAAGAGGTATTTAAAAAATTAATTTCACATTGCAAAGAATATGGTTTTGTATTCCCATCGTCGGAAATTTACGATGGATTAGGAGCTGTTTACGATTATGGACAAAATGGCGTAGAACTTAAAAATAACATTAAAAAATATTGGTGGGACAGCATGACTTTACTGAATGAAAATGTAGTAGGCATCGACTCCGCCATTTTCATGCATCCCACTATTTGGAAAGCTTCAGGACATGTTGATGCTTTCAATGATCCACTTATCGACAATAAAGATTCCAAAAAACGTTATCGCGCCGATGTTCTGATTGAAGAACAAATTGCGAAGTACGAAGACAAAATAGATAAAGAAATAGAGAAAGCCGCCAAACGATTCGGCGAAGCATTCGACGAGCAAAAATTCCGTGAAACCAATCCTCGCGTGCTGGAAAACGAAGCAAAGAAAGAAGCCCTACACACACGTTTCGCCAAAGCATTAAACGACAATAATTTTGAAGAGTTAAGACAAATTATTATAGATGAGGAAATTGTAGATCCAATATCGGGTACTAAAAACTGGACGGAAGTCCGCCAATTCAACCTGATGTTTTCGACCGAAATGGGTTCAACCGCCGACGGAGCTACGAAGATTTATCTTCGACCCGAAACGGCGCAGGGTATTTTCGTCAATTTCCTGAATGTGCAAAAAAGCGGACGCATGAAAATACCTTTTGGGATTGCGCAGATTGGGAAAGCTTTCCGTAACGAAATTGTTGCCCGCCAGTTTATTTTCAGAATGCGTGAATTTGAACAAATGGAAATGCAGTTTTTTGTACGACCGGGTGAGGAATTAATTTGGTTTGAACAGTGGAAGCAAACTCGCATGCGTTGGCACAAAGCCTTAGGGTTGGGAGATAAAAAGTACCGTTTCCACGACCACGACAAATTAGCGCATTACGCTAATGCCGCAACCGATATTGAATTTGAAATGCCTTTCGGATTTAAGGAAGTAGAAGGTATTCATTCCCGCACCAACTTCGATTTGAGCAGTCATGAAAAATATTCCGGAAAGAAAATTCAATATTTTGATCCGGAATTGAACCAATCGTATGTTCCTTATGTGATTGAAACTTCAATCGGAGTGGACCGGATGTTTCTGAGTATTCTGTCCGGATCGTATTGCGAAGAAAAATTAGAAGACGGCGAAACGCGAGTAGTCCTCAAAATTCCGCCGGTATTGGCTCCTGTAAAATTGGCTGTTTTACCTTTGGTGAAAAAAGACGGATTACCCGAAAAAGCGCAGGAAATCATGGAAAACTTGAAGTTTGACTACCACTGTCAATATGACGAAAAAGATTCTATCGGAAAACGTTACCGTCGCCAGGATGCCATCGGAACACCCTATTGCGTTACCGTCGATCATGACAGTCTGATAGACAATCAAGTCACAATTCGATTCCGCGATACGATGGAACAGGAACGCGTTCCAATCGTTCAATTGGAATCGATTATTGCTGAAAAACTTAGTATAAAGAATTTATTGAAAAAAACAATATGAAACAGCTATTTTATTTGATTATATCCGTAGCCCTCATCTCTTCCTTTGCTTCTTGCAACAACAGCGCAACCGACGACGCATGGCAAAATAAAAATACGGAAGAATATGATTCAATCAAAACAAATCCGGACTATAAGGATGTTCGATCAATTTCTGAAAATCATACCGGACCCGAAGGCGTATTTTTTAAGGCGCTTAAACACGGTACAGGAACGGAACATCCGCTTCAAACGAGCGCCGTACAAATACTTTATAGCGGACGGTACCCTGGATCGGATAGCATTTATTTTAATATTGGAACGAAAAACAGCGGAGTTCCCGTATGGAAAATTATTAATAATAGTGATCCGTCTTTTATCCAAGATTATCTAATGACCCGCGGATTATCTTTTGCTATACAAAACATGGTTGTCGGTGATAGGTGGGAAATTTGGGTGCCTTATTATCTGGGATTCGGAATAAGCGACCAATATGACAGTACCGGTAGCACGTTAGTCATTAAGGCCTATTCCACTTTGGTCTATGATATAGAATTGGTTGCAATCAGACGGTATGCAAATCAAACCTAATATTAGTACATAAATTATTATGAAGAAAATATTTTTCATTATGATACTTGCGGCAATTTTACCGTCATGTAATAATAAAGAAGAAAAATCCGATGCTTCTCCAGATGTAATTATCGGGAAAAAACAGGTAAAAGTAAACGACAAACGTATGTCGGCTGAAATCCTTCAAACCTTGGGACAAGTAAGCGAACCGGCAATTTCTCCGGATGGGAAAACAATTCTGTATGGAGTGACTTATACCGATATTACTTTGAATAAACGCAACCGGGAATTATTTACCGTTCAGATAGACGGTTCCGGAAAGAAACAAATCACCTCATCTCCCAAAAGCGAAAATAATGCCCAATGGATTAAAAACGGACAGAAAATTGCTTTTCTCTACGATTCTCAAATTTGGGAAATGAATCCCGATGGAAGCGGACGAGTGCAAATCAGCGACTACAAAAACGGAATCGACGGTTTCAAATATTCGCCGGACGGAAAAAAAATTCTATTTGTCGGTTCTTTAGAGAAACAGAGCGCCGCTTCTCAACTATACCCCGATTTGGATAAAGCCACAGGAAGAATTATCGACGACTTGATGTACAAGCATTGGGACGAGTGGGTAACCTCAGTTCCGCACCCTTTTGTCGCCGATTACGACGGCAAAAGTTTAATTAACATCACGGATATTATGGCCGGCGAACCTTTTGAATCGCCCATGAAGCCGATGGGCGGAATCGAACAATTGGACTGGTCGCCCGACAGCAAAATCATCGCATACACTGCCCGCAAGAAAGTCGGGAAAGAATATGCTCTATCGACTAATTCGGATATCTATTTCTACAACACGGAAACCAAAGAAACGACTAACAAAACGGAAGGTATGCCTGGTTACGACATAAACCCGAAATTTTCTCCCGACGGGAAATACATGGCCTGGCAAAGTATGGCGCGCGACGGTTACGAATCGGATAAAAACCGCCTTTTCGTAATGGACTTGGCCACAGGAGAAAAACAATATCTGACCGAATCTTTTGATTATAATACCGATGATTTTTGTTGGAACGACGCTTCGACAAAAATTTTTTTACTGGCCGGCGTAAAAGGAACAGTTCAAATATATAGTATTAATTTCCCAAATTCAGATAAGAATGTCAAACAAATTACTGAAGGACAACATGATTATGTTTCAATTGCTTACGCAAAGGAACAATTAGTCGGCTGCCGTCAATCCATGTCAGCGCCCAACGAAGTCTATACAGTTAGTTTAGATGGAAAGCAAACCAATGTTTCTCAAGAAAATACGGATATTCTCTCGCAAATTACCATGGGAAAGGTAGAACCCCGTTGGATAAAAACCTTCGACAACCAAGATATGCTGACGTGGGTAATTTATCCGCCCGATTTTGACCTGCACAAAAAATACCCGGCGCTTTTGTATTGCGAAGGTGGACCTCAGGAAATGGTCGGTCAGTTTTGGTCGCTCCGTTGGAACTTTCAAATCATGGCCGCTCACGATTACATTATTGTCGCCCCTAACCGGAGAGGACTTCCCGGATTCGGACAAGCTTGGAACGAGCAAATCAGCGGCGACTACGGCGGGAAAAACATGAAGGATTATCTCTCGGCAATAGATAATTTGGCCAAAGAACCCTACGTGGATGCCGACCACCTCGGTTGTACGGGTGCAAGTTACGGTGGCTTTTCAGTTTATTGGCTGGCCGGAAATCACAACAAACGGTTCAAGGCTTTCTGGGCGCATGCGGGAATCTTCGACTTAGAAGCTCAGTATTTGGAAACTGAAGAAATGTGGTTTGTCAATTGGGATTTGGGCGGACCTTTCTGGGACAAATCCAACCGGATTGCACAAAACAGTTATGCCAATTCGCCGCACCGGTTTGTGGACAAATGGGATACGCCAATCGCCGTCAGTTGCGGCGAAAAGGATTTCCGGATTCTTGCTTCCCAAAATATGATGGCTTTCAATGCGGCGCAATTACGCGGTATTCCTTCCCGGTTGTTAATTTTTCCCGATGAAAATCACTGGATTTTGAAGCCGCAAAACGGAATTCTCTTTCAGCGTGAATTTTTTCGATGGTTTGATAAATGGTTAAAATGAAGAATATGAAAAAAGGTTTAATGTTAGTATTATTTGCGCTTTTATGTATTTCTTGTAATGTGTATAAGACTACGAGTGATTCCATTAAAAAAATTGACCTTGGTATGTCAAAGTCAAATGTAATAAAAAAAATGGGAAAAACTTACTCTATAGACGAATCTTATACAGACGCAGCAGGGAATAGGGTGGAAGTTTTAGGTTTCAAAGAAAAATCCCAATCTCCACCAAAAGAAGTGTATCAACTTCAATTTGTGAATAACGTACTGAAAGAATGGCATAAAATTTATCTGAATCAACGTAGTACTGAAGAAAAGAAACCATGAAATGTTGATAAAACTGTATGAGCAAAATACCAACTTGAAAGATATTGGCAAAGTAGTTAGTATCCTCAAAGACGGCGGAATAATTATTTATCCCACCGATACGGTTTATGCCATGGGTTGCGATGCCTTAAACGTGCGTGCGGTAGAGAAAATCTGTAAAATCAAAGGGATTAATCCGCAAAAAAGTAATCTTTCAATTATCTGTCCCGACTTGAGTAATATCAGTGAATACGCCAAAGTCAATAATTCCGTATTCAAATTGATGAAACGCAACTTGCCGGGGCCTTTCACTTTCATTCTCAATGCCACGACTAATCTGCCAAAGATATATAAAAACCGGAAAGAAGTTGGAATCCGAGTTCCCGATAACGCCATTACTTTGAAATTAGTCGGCGAATTAGGTAATCCTATTCTGACTACATCCGTGCGTGATAAAGACGATATCAGACAATACAGTACCGACCCCGAATTGATTGACGAAGAATACGGCGACCTTGTTGATTTGGTTGTAGATGGCGGTTTTGGAGGATTGGAGCCTTCGACGATTGTTAATTGTACGGGAGAGGAGATTGAGATTATGCGGCAAGGGAAAGGGATGTTATTGGAATAAAAATTGTGCAAGTCAAAATAATAAACAATTTAAAAAATATCCGTATGAAAAATTGGGTTGAAATAATAAAAAAGTACCTGCGGAAAGTAAATAAATACTGGATTGCTATCATTATTTTTGCAATTCTTACATTCTTTATTGGAGACAGTACGATATTAAAACGTATTTCTTACGATCAACAAATCAAACAGTTGAGGAGTGAAATTGATTATTACTCCAAAGAAAAGGAGAAGAATCAGGAGAAATTAAATTCGATAAGAGGCAGTGATGAAAGTTTGGAAAAATATGCACGCGAACAGTTTTTAATGACAAAGCCGAACGAAGAGCTTTTTATTATTAAAGAATAAATGAGTGATAAATTTAAGGCTTACCTTTTTTATGTCTGCGCAATTCTCCTTGTAGTTTCCGCCGCTTTGTACATTACCGAAAATAAATATATTCCTTATATATATGCTGTTTCGGGAGCTGGCGTTGCCGTCGTTTATCTGACAAGTCCTTATCGTGGAGATAATTTACGGCTGAAGCGATTAAATATTCAACAAACGATTGCTGCCGTTTTACTCCCTGTATCTTCTTATCTTATGTTTCATGGAAAAAACACATGGTTTGCTCTTTTATTTATTTCTGCAATTCTGCAACTTTATATTGCAATCATCAGGAATCGGGAGGAAAAGTAATGGAAAAAATTTCCAGCGTTCAAAATAGCCGGATAAAAAACATACAAAAATTGAGTGCTAAATCGAAAGAACGGAAAGAACAAGGACTTTTTGTAATCGAAGGCGCTCGAGAATTGAGTTTGGCAGTTGCAGGTTCATATAGCTTTGATTCAGTATTTTATTGTCCAGAATTATTTGCTGGAACCGATTATCCTCAAGCGCTTCAATCCATTCCTCCGAAAATCTTATACGAAGTGTCGGCCGCTGTTTTCGGAAAAATTGCTTATCGCGAAGGTTCCGATGGTATTTTAGCTGTGGCGAAATCGAAAGATCACAGTTTGTCGTCCTTGCATTTACCGGAAAATCCGTTTATTATCATTCTCGAATCCGTTGAGAAACCGGGGAATTTAGGAGCAGTACTTCGCACAGCGGATGCAGCAGGCGTTGATGCACTCATCATTTGCGACCTATTGACAGACGTTTACAATCCCAATACCATTCGTTCCAGTATTGGTTGTATTTTTACCGTACCGGTTGCCGTTTCTGAAAATACAGAGGCTTTGTCTTTCTTGAGAGCAAATGGCATACGAACTTTTGCCGCCGAACTGCAAGCTTCTCAATGGTATCAGGATGCAGATTTCACCGGTCCGTCGGCTATCATTATGGGAACGGAAGCTGATGGCTTATCTCCGTTTTGGTTGAAAGATGCCGATGCAAGAATAAAGATTCCTATGCGGGGAAAGATTGATTCGCTGAATGTTTCGGTTTCGACGGCGGTAATTACTTTTGAGGCTATGAGGCAGCGAGGGTTTTGAGCAAGCCAATATAGTTTACATTTCACCACTCAACATAAGGAGTTCTTTTATCAAATTTGGCGCAATTCTGAAATCAACAGATTGTAATATTTCCAAGTAAGGTTTTAAGACAGGAATTAATCCATGTTGTTTGGCAGCATATATAACTCCTAATGTTCCGGTCATTTGAAGACCCAAACGTTTGGCTTCTCTTCTGGCTTTCAAATCATTATAATTAACAAGACGTTCTCTAATTCCATTGCTAATGCAATAGCAGATGATTCTCCTTTATCCAAAGTTGGTTCTAATAATTGTTGATATTTGATATTAGCAACACTTTTGATTTCTATCCATTCGGGAAGCGGTTCTCCAAATTCACTGTATATATCTTTTGTTACGATAGCTTTACGTATAATTGAGGCAATAGTCTTAAGGCATCTGTTTTTGTCAATGCAATAAGACAACTTGTATCTGTAATTACGGCTATATCACGCATTTTTTATGTCTTCCAATAAATCTTCTAATTTCGTACTAAATGGTGAAACTCCATATTTTCCCATCAATTCTATAAATCCTCGTTTTGATAAGTTAGCCAATGAAGAAGCTTATCCTGCCGAGAGAACCTCGTCTTCATAAAGCTTTGCTGCAAGATAAACTGAGAAATCGAAGGTAGGAAGCAAACCTAAATTTTTCGGTATATTTAATGTTACTGTTGCCATATTTGATTGTCTTTAATATTTTGACAAAGATAATAAAAGAATTTCAAATTATTGTTGTCAAGACAAAATCATCAGCCACAAAATAATTCACCAAAAATGCCTGCTGTCTCTTCGTCCGTGTTTCCATCACTTCAAAACTTCCCCATTCTCCAATAACCGGAACGAAGGGTGAGATATGTATTTGAGTTTGATAATCAACATTCTCCGCATCCAATATCTTAAAAACAGACTCTTTGGCAGACCAATGCAAAAGCAAATGAACAATCTCGTTGTCCGCAGAGATGGATTCAATTTCTTTTTCAGAGAGAAACCGGTTTTTTATTTTCAGTACGCGTGGGGAAATCATTTCAATATCAATAGCTACTTCTTTTTCTGCGTTAAGAATCATCGCCACGTACCCCAATAATTTGTCATTATTTGCAATCCCTTTATAATTTGTATGACTGATACTAATATGATAAGAATGATCCGGCAGATAAGGTTTTCCACTCGGCTGGTAAGCAATTTCCTTCTCTTCGCCGGATAAGGTTTTCAGTAAAGTCCTAACCGACAACCATTCACATTTTCGCTTTTCGGACATTTTTTCGAGAAACGGAAGATAACGGTCTTTGTGTTCCAATTGCGACAAAAGCGTTTCGGAGTCCTTATCTATTGGCGCAATACCAATTTTACTGCTCTGAAATTCCATAAACAAATGTATTATCTATCAATTTATATCCCAAAGAACCGATTGCCAAAAGATCGCTCAAAATATTTTTAGCGGTATTATAATTAATTCGAGCCAACTTTCGAAATTGATTGACCGAAACATGTGGATTGCTTTCTAAATAATTCAATAATTTTTCAACCGGTCTGCTGATTGTCAAATGTGTTCCCTTCAAGTTTGTTATTTTTGCCCAAGCCATATCCAAAATTTCGGGCGCCAAAATATTTTCGTCGGCTATACGTATATAAGTCCTGTAAATATCGTATTTATCGGGAGATTGATGCGGTTTCAGAGCGCTGCTTTCCACTTTTACTTCCAAGACAATTTTGCCTTCGATGTTCCATTCTTTGGCTTCAAACGGAACTTTCGGGCGACAATACATTTCCGATGCCGCTTCGATCATATAATATTCTTCCTCGCTTTTGATACCGGCAATATGTCCGTTGTCCTTTACGCCGATGAGCAAAGTACCACCATCGGTATTGGCAAAGGCGGAAAGCGTTCGTGCAATTTTTTTGCTGTCGTTGACTTCAAATTTAAAATCTAACTTTTGATGTTCTCCCTCCGCTATCAAATCGGTTATGTATTGTTTTTTACTCATATACGAAACAAAATTACGAATTTTTTTCTAACTTTGTCTATCCATAGAGATAATTAACATAAAATATGGAACATTTATCTCCTTTAATTCAAGAACTTACACTGATTTTGATAACTGCGGGGGCTGTTACTATTTTGTTTAAATGGTTGAAGCAACCTGTTGTTTTGGGCTATGTTGTGGCAGGAGCTATTTTATCGTTTTTCATTACCGAAGACAATCCTGAATATAATAATATCCGAACTTGGGCGGACATTGGAGTTATTTTCCTTTTGTTTGGTTTAGGTTTAGAATTTAGCTTTAAGAAATTGATGTCGGTTGGCGGGATTGCATTCGTAGCGGCTTTATTTATGATCCTGACGGAAATCGGTTTGGGTTATTTGACAGGAAAATTCTTTGGATGGTCTTCGATAGCGAGTTTTTTCCTTGGAGCAATGATTTCTATGTCATCGACAATGATTATCATCAAAGTTTTTGACGATATGAAATTGACCAATAAAAATTTTGCCGGAATCGTTTTCGGGGTATTAATTATCGAAGACTTAGTGGCTGTTTTGTTGATGGTTTTACTTTCGACAATCGCTGTCAGCAATCAGGTGGAAGGAAAAGAAATGCTTCTCAGTTTATTCAAGCTCTTTGCTTTCCTTTTATTTTGGTTTATTCTGGGGACTTATCTGATACCGACATTCCTTCGGAAAATGAAGCGTTTTCTAAATGATGAAACCATATTGATTGTTTCGCTTGCGCTTTGCCTCGCAATGGTGTTCTTCGCTACCCGGGCAGGATTTTCTGCAGCATTAGGCGCTTTTATCATGGGATCTATTTTAGCGGAAACAGTTGATTCTGAAAGAATTGACCGGCTGATTATGCCAATAAAGAATTTTTTCGCCGCTATCTTTTTTGTTTCGGTAGGATTGATGGTTCACATAACTCATTTGGGTACCTATATTGTTCCTGTCTTGATAATCAGCGCGGTCGCACTTTTTGGGAAAACCATATTGTCAGTAATCGGCGTACTTCTTTCCGGACAAAATTTAAAAACTGCTACCTCAGCCGGATTCTCTCTTGCGCCGATGGGGGAATTTTCATATATCATAGGCGCCTTGGGATTGAGTCTGGGAGTAATTGAAGATTCTTTATACCAAATCATTGTTTTATCTTCCGTAATTACCATGTTTACAATGCCTTATATGATAGGATTTGCCACTCCGGTCAATACATTTCTGGAAAAGAAACTACCTAATAAGTGGCAGGGCTTTCTGAATAAAAATATTTCGGGCGCTCATCCGGTCAATCAGAACAACCTCTGGAAAAAGCTCTTAATGGAAATGGGCCGGATTATTTTGATTTTTTATTTGATCAGTGTTATGATTGTCAATTTTTCGCTGGCATACGTGGCGCCTTTTGTACAGAATTGGCTTCCGGGAATCAGGGGAAACTTGCTAACGATGGTAGTTACTTTGTTGGTTATCGCTCCTTTATTGAGAGCGGTTATCATTAAAAAAAATCATTCTGTCGAATATACAACTCTTTGGAACGACAATAAAAGCAATCGTGGGCCGCTTATTTTTACCATTATTTTCAGGGTAATTCTATGTGCCGGGCTCATTATGTATTTATTATTTGAACTGTTTCATACAAATGTTATTGTTGATTTCATCATAGCCGGTCTCATCTTGTTGTTGATTACTTTTTCCAAACAAACAAAAGTTCGTTCCAAAGCAATGGAAAGCCGCTTTAAGGAAAATCTCAACGAGAAAGAAAAATATCAGGAATCGAAAGCGCCACTGACGAAAGGTTTTGTAAATCACGTGCTGGAAAGAGACCTTCACTTGTCGGATTTCATCATCGAACCCTACTATTTGATTGTAGGAAAAACGCTTAAAGAGTTGAATTTTAGACAACTTTACGGAGTAAGTATTGTGACGATTGTGCGCGGACCGTTGAGGATTAATATTCCGAAAGGCGATGAACGGATTTATCCGGGCGATCACTTAATCATATTAGGAACCGATAAACAAATGGAATACTTCCAAAACAAATTGGAAGAAAGGCTCAAAAAATACAAGAATATAGAAGGTAAGTTTGCTCCGGAAGTCAAAATGCATCAGTTCCAAATCAGACCCGAATCGCGATTAGTCGATGAAACCATTCGTACGTCGGGGATTCAGGAAATATATGATTGTTTGGTAATCGGCATTGAACGAAACGAAACTTCGATACAAGATCCACATCCGGATTTGAATTTGGAAGAAGGCGATATTGTGTGGTTGATAGGAGAATATGATAACATTCTGAAAATATGTGAATTATGAAGTTTTTAGGTATAATTCCCGCTCGGTATGCATCGACTCGTTTTCAGGGAAAGCCTTTGGCTGATATCGCCGGAAAACCGATGATACAACGAGTTTATGAACAGGTAGCCGGATTGATGGACGATATTGTAGTGGCAACCGATGACGATCGGATTCTTCAAGCCGTACAAAATTTTGGCGGAAAAGCAGTGATGACATTGGCCAACCACCGGAGCGGTACCGACCGTTGTTATGAAGCGTTGATAAAAACCGGAGGAGATTTCGATGTAGTAATTAACATTCAAGGCGACGAACCGTTTATAAAACCTTCTCAAATTGAATTACTAAAAGATTGTTTTGCAGATGAAAAAACGCAGATTGCCACGTTGGTAAAGCCTTTCCCTGCGGATGTCGATTTTGAAGTTTTGTTCAATCCCAATACGCCGAAAGTGATTTTGAATGCCAACAGGGAAGCGATTTACTTCAGTCGTTCGGTTATCCCTTATATTCGCGGGAAACAACACACCGAGTGGTTAAACTCATTCGTATTTTACAAACACATAGGTATTTATGCATACAAGTCCGATGTTTTAGGAAAAATTACCGCTTTACCGCAATCGGCATTGGAATTAGCCGAATCGTTGGAACAACTTCGCTGGATTGAAAACGGTTACACCATCAAAGCAGGGATTACCGATGAAGAAACGATTGGAATCGATACGCCGGAGGATTTGGAGAGAGCGGTGAAAGCGTTTTTTTAACCCAACTTGCCGTTTTTTCCCCAAAAAAAAGCCTTCAAGAGGGAAAAATCAAGGGCTAGTGAAATGTTAAATTATTATCATTCAGTATATTATAAA
>JGI20166J26741_12048917_pt1 | contig 18964 bp, 16 predicted proteins | sample TergutCu122P5_FD_26741 | JGI IMG/M metagenome (IMG submission 26741)
ACCTGGACCTGCCGCGGGCGGGGCATTCCGCGATCGCCGGCGACGACGCCGCGCTGCAGATCAGCGTGAATCCGGCGGGCCAATACTTTCTGGGCACCAACCAACTGACGCGGGAAGAGGTGGTGGTCAAAGCCGTCGCCATGCGCAACGAAAATCCGGCGCTGACCCTGATGATAAACGGCGACAAGGGGGCCAGCTATGGCGCGGTAATGGCCATGATGGGCGCGCTGAAAGACGCGGGATTCCAGAAAGTGGGCCTGCGCACGAAACTGGATAATTGATAATTCCCCCACCCCCAGGAAGGGTGCCGAGCCCCGGGGTCCCCGCGCAATCGCAGATTGCGTGGGGTGGGCAGGACGAGGACGGGGCGGGGTCCTCAATACAAACGAAACCCTCCCCGTCATTTGCCTCTGGCAAATGCCACCCCTCCAAGGGAGGGGAATAAAAAATGAAATCAAAAGTTGCTTTTTTATCGGAAAACATTCTTGTCTCGGTCGCGGGGCATTTGGCGATTGTCGCCGCGCTCGTCACTTCGTTTGCCCTGATGGGCGGCGAGATAGAGCGCATCGTGGCCTCCGACCGCATTGTGATTACCGAAATAGACCTGAACAATATCAAGGTTACCGCCGACACGACAGAGCTGTATAATCAGGAAAAGGCCGCGCCAACCACGGCCGAAAATGGCCGGGACAATGCTGCGGCGACTCAACAGCCCGCGGTCGCGCCGCCCCGGACGGGCAATAAAAATCCATCGCCCGCCGACGCGAACGGCGATTTGCCGCCGGTGCCGGCAATACCGGCAAAGCCGGAACCAGAGAAGCCCGCGGACAACGCGGTCAATCCGAACGCGCCGCGCGGGAAAACAACCGTCCGCGTGAACCGCGAAACTCTGACGCGCACCATGACCATATCCGTGGTGGATGCGCTCCGCGCGGCGATGACGCGATGCTGGGTGATTGATACAAAGCGCGATGACATCGCGGGATTGCGCATTGTCGCGCATCTGACCATGTTTGACAACGGCGCCGTCCGGGATATGTGGATAGAAGACGCCGCGCGCGCGGATACCGACGCCGGCTTCGCATACGCCGTGCAAACCATAAAATCCGCGGTCAGCGTGTGCCAGCCGTTTTCCATGCTGCCCCAGTCCGAGTTTGATTTCTGGAAAAATATCCAGCTGACATTTTATCCCCAGAACGCCAGCGTGCAGTGATTTAAGATTTAAGATTTACGGATTTAAGATTTGCGACTACCCCGGATTTCCATCGGCAGCATAGCTGCCGGGAAATCCGGCCCTTCTGAGAAGGGCAATCGGCGCGGTCAGGTTTTGATTGAATGAGCGCTAGTTCCCCTTCTCAGAAGGGGAGGAATCCGAGTATGCGAGGACGAGTGTTGTGCCGGTTTGCAAACACGAAGTCCGAACAACTACGAGGATACGCGGAGCTTTCAAGCGAGCGAAAACCTGGGAGCGCGCGAAGTTGCATGCGACCATAGCTTTCCGGGGTAGGCAAATCGCAAATCTTAAATCCGTAAATCTTAAATCCTAAATTCCCTTGCTTTTTTTCCGCTTTGTTTTAGAATGAAGACGACAGAGGAATGCTCATGCTGAACTTTTATTCAGAAAGCTATGCCGAGGCGACCGACAAATTCATGTTCGCGGCGGCCGCGCACGGCAAGGTTTCGGAATACAAATCCGAACGCACCGAATACGCAATCCCCGTGCTGGCCATCGGGCACGGCCCGCGGAAAATAGTAATAAATTCCGGCATTCACGGAATAGAGGGATTTTTCGGCAGCGCCGCCTATAACTTCTGGCTGTCCACAAATGCAAAATTTCTGGATAAAAAATTTCACAACGATTTCAGCATTTATTTTATTCATGGCATAAACGGATTCGGCATGGATCGCCGCCTGCGCGAAACCGCGAACAATGTTGATCTGAACCGGAATTTCCGCAACAGCTGGGAAACTCCGCCGCCGGTGAACGAGCTTTATAAACAAGGGCATGATCTTATCGTATCCGCGCCGCACGTCCGCGCGGGAGAGGTGACAAAGTTCCAAAAAATCCTGGACTTTTACAACCTGCACCGCGACGACGGCGTTTATAAATCATTAACCCGCGGGCAATACGAATACCCGGACGGAATATTTTACGGCGGCACGGGGCCAGAGCCTGAAACTGAAATGGTAACCAAAATCTATGACGACATAATGGCGAATGGGCGCACGAAGTTTCTGCTGTCCGTCGGGCTGCATACCGGCATAGGAAAATACCGGCCGAACAGAAACCTGCTGACGCGCAAGATACTGGTGTCGCATCCGGGGCGGCATCCGAACACCCTGAAATTCGCGGAAATATTCGCGCCGGATATAACAATTGTGCCCGACGACCGCGCAGAGATTAATGCCGACGCGCTGTCCGGCGATCTGGTGGATTATCTGGAAGTGCGATACGCGAAACTGAAAAAACCGATCTGGACCGCGGACTTTGAAATAGGAACCGGAACGTTCAGCTGTTCCGACCAAACAAAGCGAATGGACCAGGGCGACGCGCGATGGGAAATCGCGAATCTGGGGCGAATAACGAAAACCACTTGGAACCATCTGACCGAAAGCTGGTATCCGTCCGATCCGAAATGGCGCGAGATGGCGCTGGGCGCCGCGGATATTTTCGCGCAAAAGCTGTATGAATATATGCTGAAAATAATCTAAGATTTACGGATTTAAGATTTGACTACCCCGGATTTCCATCGGCAGCAAAGCTGCCGGGAAATCCGGCCCTTCTGAGAAGGGCAATTTAGCGCTCATATCTTTAATCAAATGAGCGCGCAATTCCCCTTCTCAGAAGGGGAGAAAACCTGGGAGCGCGCGAGGTTGCGTGCGACCAAAGGTTTCCGGGGTAAGCAAATCGCAAATCTTAAATCCGTAAATCTTAAATCATAAATCCATAAATTCCCCTTGATTGACATCTGATTTTGTTGCTATGATTTGAATCGTAGGAGGGATGCCTTTTCCCCATGCCGAAAAGTTCCCGTTTATTTCTGTGCGCAATTATCGCCGCGTGCGTCTGTTTCATGCCGTCCGGGCACGCGCGGGCGGCGGATTTGGCGGGCGGCGGCGGATGGACATCGGACGCCGACGGCCCGAATAATCCCGCGATAAACATTGGGACCGATTCGTCCGATTTGCCAGAGACCGGCGATAAATGCGCCCAGAAAATATTCGCGTCCGCCCTGGCCGCGCATGCGGGCGAGGTTTCCGCGGACACCGCCGGATACGATATGGAGGCATGGATTTACAAAACCCTTTTGACGGCGGATACTATTAAAAAGATTCTGAGCTGTCCGGATATCGCAAAGCTGGGCGACAAGGATACCTTTACCGTCGCGCCGGTCACGTTTGCATTTAATAATAAAATTAGTACCAATTCAAACGACGAGATCCCGCACTCGCCGACTTCGTCGGCTCTGCGGGATGACATCGATGCGCGCACCATCGCCATCCGGTATTCCGGAAATAAAAAAATCCTGAACCAGCGTTTGATGCTGGCGGAAAAGCGCAAGAATCCCGGCGGCCCGTCCGAGAAAGTGGATTTTGGCGGCGATGTGATCTGGGTCAATACCGAACCCGCGTGGTATGGCATTTTGATCGTCCAGGCCGGCAGTTTGGACAACTACATCGGCGAAAATAAAAACAATACCATTTCCGTCAAATACATGGCCGACCGCCGCATGGAATTTTTTCCAAAGAACGGCTGGCTGGGGCATAACGCGGCGTCAGCGCCTATGTGCGTCAGCGGATCCGCATTCGCCAATGACGGCGATATAGTGAATGTCGCCGGGCACAAGGCGACCGGCGAAAAGCCGAATTGGTTCACGGGCAACGATTACTATGTCGCCGGCGACGTCAATCTGCAATGGGTGACATGGGCAGAGGTTGCGGGCGACGTCGCCCTGACCGTTGCGACCATCGGCGCGGGAACGGCGGTCTCCGTCGCGGCCAAGGGCGCGCGCGCGACGCGAACGGCCAAGAATATCGTCGGAGAATTGCGCATCCTGCAAAAACTGGAAAAGGTCAGGGACTATAACAAGATCTTGCAAGAGGCCCGCCGGATTCAGGACGCATTGAAAACCACGCGCGAAACAATAAAGGCCGAGCAAGAGGCATTGCGCATCGCGAAAGAAATCCGGCCGCTGACGGGCGAGGCGGCGAATACCGCGAAACTGGCGGAAAAATACGGCAAAACAACCCAGGAAATAAATGAGCTGAAACGCGCGAATCTTGCGGATAGGGAAAAACGGATTGCGGATTTGGAAAAGAACGTGGCGAAAAATGAAGGCGAAATCGTCAAAATGGGCGAAAATGCCAAAGAACTGGAAAAAGGCGGGGACGTTCAAAAATACAAAACCGCGATGGAAGATTTGAACGCCGTCAAAAAATTGCGGGGCGACCTGAAGGCTTGGAAAATCCCGCAGCGGGGCAACATCATCGCGCGCCTGTTCAAAACCGCGCGCGGCGAAATCCGCGCCGCGAAAGTCTTGAAGACCGCCGGGCGCAGCACGGGCAAGGCGGGAACGCTGGCCGGAAAGTTGAAAGACGGTCTGTTCAAAAACTCGCTGAAATTCGCGAGCTTTATCGGCCGGGCAGAGGCGGCGGGCGGCATCGGATACGGCATTCTGCACTTTGTCGGCGAAATGTATGACTGGACGGACACATCGGTCGGCGATTACACCAGCAATATAAAATTCATTCCATTCGGATTGTTGTCCGCGGATGATTTAGAAGGACAGGAAAACGTGGTCAACCGCGGAATGTGGCTGATGTGGGCGGGGGATTCCGTATCGCCCGAAGACGATGACGCCGCGTATTTGCAAGCGATGGATTTCGCGCAAAAGTTTTACGAGGAAATGCGCGACACCCAGGACGAATTGTCGCCGTCGCGTTTTGCCGGGCAATTGTGCGACGTGGATATTTTCGTCGTGCGCCCGATTATTCGTAATCCCGGCAGCGACGACGAGATTTATTATCTGATTATGAATGACGAGCCCTGGCGCATACGCATTATGGATTTCGCCCCGGAACCGAAAGGGACCGCGCCCGCCGCACCGAACGGAAAATAATGATGTCCTATAAGATTTGACTACCCCGGAAACCTTTGGTCGTGCGCAACCTCGCGCACTCCCAGGTTTCCACCCCTTCTGAGAAGGGGAATTCGCACTCATTTGCTTAAAATTATGAGTGCTAAATGCCCTTCTCAGAAGGGCCGGAATGCTGGGAGCACTGGTATCATGCGACCTTAGCATTCCGGGGTAGTCAAAATACTTAACAGTGGCCAGCACACATAACATATGATTTTTTTCTTGTTAAATTTACAAATGATATTATGATAGAATAAAAAGAGAGGTGGCGTTATGAAAAAATTTACTATTTGCGGATTGTTTTTCGCTGTTTTTGCCGCGGGCGCGGCGAATGCGTTTCAGTTGCAGTCCAGCAACGACCTGGGGCGCGACGACGCCAGAAACCAGAATGTCGTCGTCAGATGCACGACCGACACCGGCAAGGTTTCTAACCAGACATGCAGCCTGCGCCGTTATGCAAGATGCAGCGTGAACGACCAGGGCACCAGGATTTGCAGCGGATGGCAGCCATGGTATGAACTGCGCAATCCCGACGTGGGATATGCCGATTGGCGGGACGGGGCGCTGGCCTGTTGCAGGTCCAAGGGACTGAGATAAGAATTGCCGCGTTCGCGGCAATTCTTATAGTGACAAAGTGACAGAATGACAAAATGACAGAGTTGCGGCAGCCGCGCTTTGCGCGGATACTATAAATTAATCAGCTTGTCGGCGTAGGCCGACACATTAACTCTGTCACTTTGTCACTCTGTCACTATTAATACTGCTATTGCAACCCCCATTCCCGCGAAAAAGAACGGGGCCAGCGGAACATAACGCTGGCGGCGCAGCATCCCCCATATTCCGCCGAAAACGCACGCCGCGATCAGCGCGATTGACAGGCCCGTTATTCCCATCCATATTCCCCCCGCCGCCAGCAGCTTTATATCGCCCATGCCGATGGGGTCGCTGGTCGTTGGTCGCTGGTCGCTGGTCGTTGGTCGTTGGTCGCTGGTCGCTGGTCGTTGGTCGTTGGTCGTTGGTCGTGAAATGCGATTGTTCTTTTTTTCTTTCTTGCTGCCTATCCATTTGAAAATAATATTCAGTGCGAATCCCACGCCGTATCCGATTGCGCCGGCCAAGGCGGACTCGGCAAATCCGCCGGGCATCCACGGCAATTGGTCGCACAGCAACAAGCCGGCCAGCAAAAACGGAAACAAAAAGACATCCGGAATAATCCGCGCGCGAACGTCCCAGACCGCCATCATGGCCGCGCAATAAACAGCGATCAAAATCAGCAATATATTGATGATTATCATGGTGGCTGGTGGCTCGTGCTGGTGGCTGGTGTTGGTGGTTGGGGCTTGTGACCGGAGATTTTTACCAGCCACCAGCACCAGCCACCAGCCACCAGTTACCAATTACCTTTTTCCCCTTTACTTCCGATTCGGAACTATGATACAATTTCTAGTATAGAAAACCAAGGAATTTATAAAAATGTCTGAAAACAACTGGACGCAGGCGACGTTAAAAAAGCTGAAAAGCATGGCGGATCGCGGAATGTCAACGGCGGAAATCGGAAAGCGCCTGGGTATGACCAAGAACGCCATTGTCGGAAAGCTGAACCGAATGGGCTGGAACGCAAAGTCAAAATCCGCGGACGTAAAAAAAAGCGCGCCCGCGCCAAAGCAGCCGAAACCCGCCGCGCGCGCGGAAAAGAGGCCGGCCGCATCCGCGGCAAAAAAGCAGGGCGCGAAACAGGAGGAGCCAAAGAAAACCCTGAAAAAACCGCCCGTTCGGAAATTCGCGCCGACGCCCGCGGCGCGCGATCCGCGATCGCGCGCGGGGACCGCGCCAATCGCGCCGGGCCATGACAAGAAAGACAGGCTGACATCTAAAAAATCGCTGGCCGCGCATCAGCGGATAATCCAGCATTCGCTGGACCTGGCGAACCTGCGCGCGGACCAATGCAGATGGCCGATCGGCGATCCGGATTCCGAACGCTTTCATTTCTGCGGAAAGCAGGTGTTTGTGAACAAGCCGTATTGCTATGATCACTGCCTGCAAGCGTATCAATTCACCCAGCCGAAAAAGAAAAATTAAGGATTGAGAGTTTATCAAACGGGGCGCTAAATGGATTATGCCAATATTGATATTAATTATACCCAAATGGCTATAGTTTTAATTGCCTCACCGATTATACTGGCGGGAAAAATTTGGTTTGACATCCATAAAGCGAAAAAACTTTATGATTCATACTGTAATGATAAAGTTTCTAAAACCGCCGACTATATCGTGAAGAATCACGGAAAGGCGCTCTAATAAAATACAAGACAAAGTATGGCGAAAGATAAAAATAATTTTTCCGAACTTAAAATCAAGGACGGCGTGCCCGTGCTTTCTTTTGCGTCGCCGTCGGACGCGCCCGCGCAATTATCGCGCGAGGATTTTGTTATCCCAGCCACCAGCACCAGCCACCAGCACCAATTAGAGTTCGCCGCGTATTACGATCCTGCGCACCGGCTGATATTCGTTCTGGACAATACTTTGGACGAACGAACGCCGAACGCCCTCTTGGTCATCAATCCGGACGCGCAGAATCCCGGCCGGAAATGGAACGATATTCTGACGCGCGACTATGGCGCGGACATAGAATCCATCCGCCCAAAGGAAGACAACAAATATAAAAAATTAGACATAGAATACGACGGCCTTTCGGTGTATAATGACGTAATAAACGCGCATTCGCATTGCGCGGATATAGCGGGACCGCTGGCCGCTTTGTCCGTGTTCCGCGATTCGGTGGCAAAGCGCAACGCCGAAGAACGCCTGAACGCGGCCGAGAAAAAAATCGCCGCCGCCAGCCGCTCGGTCGCCCGCGCGCGCGCCGCGATGGCAAAAATAAAATCGGACGAGCGGACTTTGCGCGATAAACTGGCCCAGGCGAAGAAGTCCGTGGGGAAAGGGCCGACCAAAGAATCCGCGGCCAGGATATTAAGGCTGGAATCGCAGCTGGACGCGAATGCGGAAAAACTAAAACGGGCGGAACGGCGCGAAAAACGGGCCGAGGCGCGAATGCTGATCGCGAACGCCGACGCCGACGCCGCGCGCGAAAGGCTGAAACTGGGCGAATTGGAATCCAAAGCCGTGCCGCCCGCGACGGCCGCCTCTGTTCCGTTGCGGCGCGCCGCCGGCGATTCGGCAAAATTACGCCAGCCCGCCGCCCCCGTTGCGGAAATAAAAATAGAGCCCCCCGTCGCAAAAACCGCGGCGGGCGCGACGCAAAAGAAAACAGAAGAACCAAAGGTTGAAACCATGGCAGACGAGAATGTAAAACCGCTGTTTGACAAGGATCCGGATATAATGAACGACGATTTCGCGTTCCGGCCGATTTCATTTGACATGCCGTCCGCGCAGACCCCGCCGCCCCAGCCGCAGCCGGCCTTTGCCCCGCCGGAACCGGCGCGAACGCCGGAAAGCGTATCGGGCGGCGAATACATTCCAAACAATGTTCCGCCGGTAACGCGCCCAGCGCCGGACTATGTCCAGCAGCCCGCGACCCCCGCGTATGACCAGCCGCTGGCCGCGCCGGTGCCGCCGATTGTCACCCCCGCGCAGGCCCCCGCGCCCCAGCCGATATACCCGACCGCGCCATCGCGGCCATTGCCGCCCAGCGGCGGCGGGGCGGGAACCGTCGGCTCCGCGCCGAAACCGGAAAGACGCGGACCGTCCGCCGTGTATTATCTGCTGCTGATACTGCTGATACTGTTATCAATATTTACGCTTTGGCTGTATCAGAGAAAGACGACGACAACCACGCCGAACATAACCACCAGCGCCGCGCAACCGGCCGAACAACCGGCGGCCGCGCCGCCCGCGGAAAATCCGTTTATCGCGGCGGAACCGACCCCGCCGGAGACGCAGCCGTCTTTGCTGAACAACCTGACCAATGCCGTGGGGGGCGGGGCGCAACCGGCGCCTGAACAGCCGGCCAGCGACGAATACCTCTATCAGCCACCGTATAACCAAACCGTCCAGGAACCGACGACCAACCAGCTGACCGAAGCGCAAATCATGGCGGCAAAGCCGTCGTATAACGTGTCCGGCCCGGCCGCCGGCCAGCCACAAAACGATACGTATAACTTCCCCGATAACACGGCGGCCGCGCCAACGGCAGAGGTCGCGCCGCCGCCGGCCCCCCAGGCCCCGTCGCAATCACAAATTGCGATGGGCGTATACGCGCCCGCGGCCCCCGCGGCCATGTGCGACGGAAATGTGCCGCCGGATGCTGACGGATGCTGTCCGGGCGAGGTTTATACGGATATAGGCGGCGGGGACTTTAACTGCTGCATCGGCGACAATTGCTTTCCGCCGCTGACGGCCGGACAACCGGCGGCCGCCGCACCACAGCAGGCCGCGCCGACCCAGGCCGACAACCGCCTGTATTACCAGGGCCAGTATTACGAGCCGGATACGTATAACGAAGACACCTATGTTTCGGAAGAATATTACAATTCGGAAGAGGGCGCGCAAGATGGCAACAGCGCCGCGTCGGCGGCGGCATCGGCCAGTTATTAATAATGGGCGCATCGCGCCCATTATTTATTTTCCAACAATATCTTTTGCGATTAGTTCTGCGGCAGATTGGTTGTCGCGCTGCCACATGTTGTCCGCGCGCGACAGTTTCGCAATCATTTTTTCGCGTGCATCCGGATTTTCAAGACGGCGGACATTGCGGACAATGTCATCGGCGTTCGCCGCGCCGCCCAGCAATTCCGGAAAAACAGTTTTCTTTAACAGGATATTGACCAGCGAAACCCACTTGGTTTTCACCATAATCCGCGCGAGGAACATCGTCAGCGGATTCATTTTATAGATGACAATCGTCGGAATGTGCATGATGGCCAGTTCCGCCGTCACTGTGCCGCTGGCCGCGATAGCAATGCCTGTCCGCGCGAATAATTCATAACGCCCGGCGGCTGGAATCAGGACAGGGCGCACCGGCCAGTTTTTAGTTTCTTGTTCAATATATTTTTTTGTGGTTTCTACAACCGGAATGTAAAAGTTATAGCTTTTATTGAGCGCAGCCCCCCCCACCGCGCTGCGCGCGGAGCCCCCCCCAAGAGGGGGGGCAATTAATTCCGCGGCGGCGCGCAGCAGGGGCAACAATCTTTTTACTTCCGACATTCGGGACCCGGGAATCAGGGCGATGTTGGTTTGCTCCGTCGCGTCTCCCCCCTCATGCCCACCCCACGCGACACAACCAGTCGCGCGGGGGCCCCGGTGGAGGGGAGTGGCTGACGAAGTCAGCCGAGGGGGGGCTACTTTATTTGAGGATTTATTATTACTATTTTTTTCGGAAGTAGCCCCCCCCAGTCCGCCTTCGCTATCGCTACGGCGTGACAGCCCCCCCCAAGAGGGCGCGACGGAGCCCGCAATTAAACCGTCCGCGATCGGGTGGCCGACGGCGATGGTATTCAGGCCGTATTTGGTGAAATATGGCACCTCAAAATCAAAAAAGGCATACAGGCGGTCAAAAGTCGCCGCGTATTTTTTCGCGCGCCACGGACCCCACGCCCAAACCTGGGGCGCGACGACATGGTAAAATAGTGGCTGGTGGTTAGTGATGGTGGCTGGTGATTGAGATTTAACTTTTTTTATCACCCGCGTTGCAAAGCTGGGGGCGTCAATGGTCAGGACGATGTCGGGATGGAACTTTATTATCGCGGCGGCGGTTTCATTTATGCGGCGGGTCAGGGTAGACGCGCGCGCGATAACCTCGGCCAATCCCATCACCGCCAAGTCTGAAATAGGGAATAACGATTTCAATCCTGCACGGCGCATTTCCGAACCGCCGACACCCATAAATTGAATTTTTGATTTATTTAACCCACCCCCCGGCCCGCAAAATCGCGAGCCGCCCCCGCCGCAAGGGCGGGGGGTGGGGTTCAAAGCCTGCATAATCTTCGCGCCCAGGATGTCGCCGGAAACCTCGCCCGCGATGATGAAGATTTTCAATTCCCCTCCCTCGGAGGGGTGCCGCGCTTTTACCGCGCGGCGGGGAGGGTTGTTCACAATATTTTTCATCAAACAAACCCTCCCCGTCAAATTTTGCTCGCGATAAAAGCTCCGCAAATTTGACACCCCTCCAAAGGAGGGGAATTACGCGCTATGCGCGTTGTTCACGCCGCGGTGTGAGCGGTTTTCAATAAAGTCCAGCGCGTCCGCCGCGTATTTGTTCTTGCCGACTTCCCGACGAATTTTCTTTAACCGATCGTCCACGCTGGATCCGTCGTCAAATTTTCCGAATACCGCGGAATAGACCGAATGGACAGCGTGCAAATCTTCGTTGGTGAATCCGCTCCGCGTCAGGCCGACCTTGTTAATCGTGCGGTATCCCGCGGGGCGGCCGTCGTAAATCGCGTATGGAACGGCGTCTATGCCAAGGCCGCTCATCCCGCCGATGAACACGTTGCGGCCGATGCGGACAAACTGGTGCACCATGGTGCCCGCGGAAACTATGGCATTGTCTTCTATTTCAACATGACCGCCGATTTGCACCATATTTGAAAGCACGACGTTATTGCCGATTTTGCAGTCGTGCGCGACATGCGCGTGCATCATAATCTGACAGTCGTCGCCGATCTCCGTGCCGGTTGACGCGGGCGTGCCGGAATTCACAGTCGCGTATTCGCGTATCTTGCACCGTTTTCCGATTTTGACGCCGGTCATGGATTCGTCTTCTTGGAATTTCAAGTCCTGGCCCTTGGCCCCCAAAACGGCGAACGGATAAACGACCGAGTCGTCGCCGATTTCGGTATTGCCGTCCAGAACCACGTGGGAAACCAGGCGCACGCGGTCGCCTAAGACAATATTGTCGCCGATTATGCAGAACGGGCCGATATCCGGGTCGCTGCCCAGCTTTGCCCGCGGCGACACAATCGCGGTGGGATGAATCATTTGCGTGAAACGTGAAACGTGAAACGTGAAACGAAGTCCACATATCAGGTCTGGCCACGTCCTCCATAATTAAACTCGGCCAGATTATATTTGAAATTATTACGAATATACATTCAATAAATATAACGGATTATAACAGCTTTTTCAGCGCGCCGCGCGGGCTGATCCGCCACAGGACGATCGCCGCGCATGTCAGCGCGGGCAGCGCGGTCAGAATTCCAAACAGGGCGAGCGACGCAAACCACAAATCATGCTTTACGGATTTAATTCCGTTCGCGGCATCCGCCGGCTGGCGCCAGGCAAAGATACAACCGAAGACAAACGACAATCCCGCGATCGCCAGAAATGCCAGCGCCGATTCCGTGATGACGAACAATGAAAATAAGAGCAGGGCGGCGACGGCGGCAAACAGCCGGGCGCCTTTGTAAAATCCGCGGACGAACCATCCGCGCGGACGCGCGAAATGCAGCGCAATGTATGCCGGCAGCGCGACCGCGAACATCGTCAGAAACACCAGATGGACGGCCGTCAGCCGGCCCAATTGTCCGAAACGGAAAAATTCCGGCTGCATAATCAATCCATACGCGGCGCCGAAAATCAGCAGCGCCACCAGTAATTTCGGGTCGGTTTCCCGCGCATTGCGCCGGTGCAAAAGCCATCCGGAAAGCCATCCGACCGCGACAGTTCCGCCTTGCAATGCCATTCCCGCCCAGGTCGGTTCGCCCGCTGCCGCCGCAACAATCACAACCATCGCGGGCAAGGCGTAATCGGTCCGGGTTCCCCATTTCCGATTCACGGGCAAGCATTGCGACAGGCGCGCGGAACCTTCGTAATAACGGCGCGACAAAAACGCCGCGCACGCGCACAGCAGAACCGCGATCAGAACGCCGACCCAGCTAAAATCGCGCAGGACGCCGTAATTTCCCTGGGCAATCAGCCATATCGCAACGACCAGAAACGCCAGAATAGAAACCCTATAATCGCGCCGTTTTTCGCCCGGCAGAAATTTTTCCGCGATTTTCGGCGCGAAAATCCAGAACACCGCGAAAACCGGCAGCGCCATCAACGCGGACCAAAAGAAATCCGGCGCCCATAGCGCCGCGTTGTTAAAGCTGCTGGCCGCGCTCTGCACAACCAAAGAGGAATCAAACATATTTTTTCTCTTTACTCTTTCATTTTAGAGCCTATTATATATGCATATGAAATCAAAACAAGCTTTTTTTACGGCGTTGGGCGGGCGGGTTCGGTTTACAAGGGGTTGCTATAATATAACCAGCGATCCCGTTTGGCTGGCGGCATTCGCGGCCACCGGCCACCAACCAACGACCACCAACCAACGACCACCAACCAACGACCACCAACCAACGACCAACGACCACCGACCAACGACCACCGACCAACGACCAGCGACCAACGACCAAAAAGTTCTGGATGTCGGCGTTGGAACCGGGGGGGCGGCGCTGTGCCTCTTGGAATATTCGCCGGGGCTGAAAGTCACCGGAATTGATATTTCCGAATCCATGCTGGCCGAATGCGCCGGAAACGCCGCGCTGAACGGGCGGGCGATAGAGCTTATTCACGCCGATATTATGAATTGGCGCACCAGCCGGACATTTGACATTGTCATTACAAATCCGCCGTATTTCAAAGGAACTCCGCGGAAAGGAAAAGATGGGGAAGGGAATATTCATCATAATATCAATCTTTATGATTGGACCAGAGCCAGCCTGAAACGCGCGCGGCCGCGGGGACGTTTTTATTGCATCACCGACGCGCGCGCGACAGTGGAAATTATCGCCGCATTGCGCGACGGCCGGGCGGGCGAGGTGACGATTATTCCGCTGTTCGGCAGTCACGTAGGGGCAAATAATTATTTGCCCCTACAAAAGTTCCAAAGCGCGGAACGGATTTTGATCTCCGCGCGGCCGGGCGCGCGCGGCGGGACGAAAATCCTGGCCGGAATGTCAATGAATGATGAAAGAATCCTGCGCATGGAAACCGAGTTAAATCAAATCTTAAATCATAAATCGTAAATCGTGGATCCCCGCGGGCCTTGACATCACCCCCGTCGGGGCAGTATAGTTCGGAAACCATGTTTAGATTTGCAGGATTTTCTTCGGTCTGGGCGTTAATCACCGCGCCGTTCCGCGCCATTTGGCGCCTGATAGTCCGATTTTTCCCCGAACGCGACGTCACGATAATCTCTAACAAGGGGGATTTGACGTCATATCATCAGAGCTCTTTCTGGTATTTCGCCAGGACAATGGGCAAGGTTGTTTTGGTCGCATGGGCTTTCTGGGCGACATATACCTTTATTTACCACCGGCCCATGCTGCAATCCCGCACGCGCCAACTGGAAGAGGCCCGCGCCCAGCATGCCCGCCAGATGAGCGATTTGGGAACATACTATCAAAAATTCTCGGACCTGAACCGCGATATGAACGTCATTGACGACCAAATCCTGAACAGCAAAAAGCTGACGCCGGCAGAGGCGGACGCGCTGTTGAAAAAACGCCTGAACACCTGGGCGCAGCTGGATTTTCTCCAAGCAAAGCTGAGCGAGATATTCACAAATGCAAGGTATGAGCCGGAAATAACCAAGATGTCCGACCTGTCGCTGAACTATGACCTGACGAACGAGGAAAACAAGCAGCTGCGCGCGCAAAACGCCCAGATGGAATCCGCAATGCAGAAAATATACGACGCGGATTCCCAAATCATAAGCTATGTGACGCAGCTGGCCGATGACAAGACCGGCGCGCTGGACAAAGAACTGAAAAAAATCAGCGGAACTTTGGCGTCTCTGGGGCTGAATAACGCCGCGCTGGCGGAAAGGGCCGCGCGCATCAGCAATCCGACGGTCGGGTCCGCGATTCCGCCCATAATACTGGCCCAGGATATGGACCCAAAGTATCAGCAGCTGGCGAACAAGATAGGCCTGTGGCAGGGGCTGATGCGCGCCGACTCTATGCTGCCCGTCGGCGCGCCGGTGAACAATCCAAAGATTACGTCCGCATTCGGCGTGCGCGAAGACCCCATAGACGGGGGCACGCGCCGGCATACCGGCATAGACTTTGTGGGGACGGTCGGAACGCCGCTGTTCTCGGTCGCGCCCGGACGCGTGATAGAGGTCGGCGAACGCAGCGGCTATGGGCACACCGTAGAGATTGATCACGGAATGGGATTCACCACGCTGTATGCGCATCTGTCCAAGGCGAACGTGGCCAAGGGCGACTGGGTAGAGGCCAAGGACGTCGTCGGATTCGGCGGCAGTTCGGGGCGATCCACCGGCCCGCACCTGCATTACGAAATCAGATACAACAACACGCCGTTCAATCCGTATAGCTTTGTAAAATAGGGACTGGGCACTAGGCATTAGGCACTAGTGGGAAATACTAACAATAAAACTAATGCCTAGTCACTAATGCCTAGTGCCTAGAAACCGGAGGTTTTTATCATGTTCGCATTTACTAATTCCAAAGAAAAGGCCAGCCCGACAATCATCGGCGCGGGCGCGAAATTCACCGGCGACATTCGGGCCGAGCATATCATCCAGATCCACGGAACGGTTCAGGGCAACGTAAACGCCGACACCGTTATCATCGGCCGCGGCGGCGTGGTGACGGGCAGCGTGCACTCGCGCGAGTTCTTTCTGCACGGGCATATGGACGGACCGGCGACGACCGATACCGCGAACATTTTTCCAGAGGCGACAATGACCGGCGCGCTGTCGTATTTCAAACTGAACATCACCAACAACGACGGCCTGGAATGCAGGCTGGTGAAGAGGAAAAAGTAATTAGTCATTGGTCCTTGGTCGTTGGTCGTTGGTCGTTGGTAAAATTGTTTAGGTTGGAACATACCAATGACAAACGACCAAGGACCAACGACTAACGACCAACGACCAATGACTAATGACCAACGACTAACGACCAACGACCAATGACTAACGACCAACGACTGCGAGCGGAGGCGAGCGACATGAATAAAAACATTTCTAAAATCTATATCTCATCCGACCATCGCGGCGTGGGGCTGAAGCTGTATCTGACCGAGATGCTGTCCGCGCAGAATTACCACGTGGTGAACATGGGCGTGGACGATCCGAATACGATGGCGGATTTCCCAGAGGTTACGAAATGGGTGACCGACGAAATGCTGAATGATAAAAACGCGCGCGGCATCGTCATCTGCGGCACAGGGGCAGGGGCCCAGATCGCCGCGAACCGGTTCCGCCATATCCGCGCCAGCCGCTGCGACCGCCCGGAGAGTGCGCGCGAAGACCGCTTTCACGACGACATCAACGTCCTGGCGTTCGGCGCGGACGAAATTGATCCAGAGGTTGCGATGCTGTGCACGCTGGCATTTCTGGAATCGCCGTTTGACGCCATAGACCGCCGCATCAGACGATTGAAAGAAATTTCGTAAAATTTACTACGCTGGTTCTCACATACCCGGGGATTTGACTACCCCGGAAAACTAAGGCGGCAGCACCCAGCCGCCAAGTTTTCCTCCCCTTCTGCGAAGGGGAACTCGCGCTCATTTGTTTAAAAATTTGAACGCGCAGAATTGCCCTTCTCAGAAGGGCCGGAAAGCCGGAAGCCGCGCTTTCTTGCGGGCGACCTTGGCTTTCCGGGGTAGTCATTTTGATCTGCAAAAACCAAACACAAATTAGTTCAAGCAAATCAGGACTTCATCAAAAACCGCGAAACCGTGGCGAAGTTGGTTATGGGATGCAGCAAGGTTTTTCCGAATTTTTTCCATGCGCCCGGCTCTATGCCCAGATGCGCGAATGCGTTTTCATTTCCCGCAAAGTGTTTTTGATACACCTTTTTAATATTCTTGGTTTGCAGTATCACCATCACGACATAGGAATTCTGGGCGATGTCGGTTGACACGCCGTTCCCGAACGTCGCGCCCAGGTTCAGGTAACCCTTTAACAGCGGCGTCATTTCCGCGCGCGCCATCTGGCGGTCAACGAAATCGCGCGGCAGTATTTTCATGCGCGACAGCCGGGGGTCCAGGCCTTTTTCCTCCATCGCCTCTTTCACAACGGCGGCGCGCAAAGACCGCGGTGCCAGGTGGTTGTAGTAAAGGTATGATATCGCCTGGGCGCTGGCCGCGGGGTTCAGCCCCACCCAGCTGCAGAGTCCAAACAGCAAAACGATTTTGTTATTGAATACATAGTCGCACATGCCCAGCCACAGCATGCTCATCGCCAGCGGATTGTCGCGGTATTCGCGCGCAACGCAGGCCCGCGATATTTCTATTATGTTCCCGCGGATTTTTCTTATCTTGCTGATATCGTATTCGTCTTCGGAATAAAATCCGTCCATTTTTTCGGCCGCATTGCGATCAATAATGCGGTATGTCGCGATGATCCGCCCGTCGTGAAACACCGCCATATAGTCGGCGGCGGCATCGTAACGGTCGTATTCTTCGCGCAGTTTCTGCTGTTCATTGGTTGGTTTGAATCCTTCCTCTTCCACAAACACGTCATAGCGCAGGCGGCGGACGCGGCGGCGTTCGTCTTCCGTCATCGCCAAACGGACCTCGTAATCTTGAACTTGGATTGACATGGTTGCATTTCCCCCCTTTTTGTTACGAGAGGATAATAAAATGAAGGCGGCGGGTTTTGTATAGGATACATTCCCCATCGTTGCGGGAAGATGAATCTAAAAAATACCTTGAATCCCGGCCTAAAGTATATATAATGCAGTTCGCGCCGGCATAGCTCAGTTGGCCAGAGCATCTGATTTGTAATCAGAGGGTCGGGGGTTCAAATCCCTCTGCCGGCACCACCCTTCGCTGCTGCGCAGCTTCGGGTGGCTTCGCCGCCCGAATAGCGAGCAAGTGTACAGCGAAGGAGTGCCACCCGTAGCCTTGGCGTAGGGTGGCGGGATATAATAATGTTTTACGTCTATATTCTTAAAAGCATAGAATTCCCGGAACAAAAATATACTGGTTTTTCTTCCGATTTAAAACAACGGCTAAAAGATCATAATAACGGAAAGTCAAAACACACCAGCAAATATGCCCCTTGGGAATTAGTATGTTATTTTGGATTTGTAAAAGAACAAACCGCCAAAGATTTTGAACTATATTTAAAATCTGGCTCTGGTCAAGCTTTTGTAAACAAAAGATTTTGGAATTAGCAATGACTTCACAGCAAGCACACCTTGGCAAACAGAAACAGCCCGCCGCGCGCACCGACTGGGACGGCTGGGACGCAAAAAATATCACCGCGATTGAACGGGCGTTTGACGCCGGCCGCATAGACGCCGACACCCGCGACTATTTAATTTTATTATACAGCGACGGCATGCGGTGGTATCGCGAAATGTTTTATGTTTTGGGAAAATACCTGGGCGCGCCCAAGACCCCGATTTTCAAATACGACACTGCTCTCGGGCATATTGACGACCATCCGGCGAAAATTTCCGACGTCAATCCGGCGAACGCATACCTGGTCCATCATCGTTACGATGCGGATCCCATGCGAAACCAGTTCTTTAATTTTGATTCCACGCACAACGTCAATCTGTCTGTGTCATCCATCGTGACCGTCATAATCGGCGCGCAGAAAAGCGTCAAGCGCGCGCTGGAAAAAATCACCGGCGAAAAGTATGACGATTATGTGGCCGAAGTCATTGAAACCGAACGCCGCGTTCTGGCCGCGCGCGCCAACGCGGCATCCGCGGCCGCCATCGCCGACAAGATTAAAAAGAGATTTTCCGAAAAATTCATAACAAACGCCGCGGAAGAAATTCTGGCCATCATCGGCCGCGGACATGAAAAAATCGCGGTGGAATTAATCCGCGAGCTGGATAAAATTCCGCGCCCCCAGGAAAGGCTGAAAGACGTGTACCGGCTGAAGCTGCTGTTTGACA
>JGI20166J26741_12050028_pt1 | contig 18964 bp, 16 predicted proteins | sample TergutCu122P5_FD_26741 | JGI IMG/M metagenome (IMG submission 26741)
AATTCCTTGATATATGGTAATGCTTCGATGAGTATTTTAGCTTTCTCTATATATTCTTTCATACAACCCCTCCATTTGCTGTATATTATGAGCGATAGTCAGCATTTATTTTTACATAATCATAGGTCAGATCACAACCCCACGCCCTTGCGGAAAATTGCCCATCCCCAAGGGTGATCTTAATAATAATTTCCCTTTCGCTTAAAATCTTCTTCGCCACATCCTCGCTAAAGGTAAGTGGATTTCCGTTTCTCATAACTTCCAGAGTACCTCCAAGGCTTATAAAGCTCATATTAACTTTTGCAGGATCGAACTTTCCGCCGCTATAACCCATCGCACATAGGGCTCGACCCCAGTTGGCATCAGCACCAAACATAGCAGCCTTAAAAAGGTTAGAAGATGCCACCCCTCGAGCGATTATCCTAGCATCCAATTCTGAGATTGCGCCGGAAATCTGGACTTCAAACAGCTTCGTAGCTCCTTCTCCGTCACGTACAATATCTTTTGCCAGGCTCTCACAGACTTTCAAAAGTGCGTCGAAAAATATCTCATATTCTAAACCTTCTGTGTTGATCACAGCATTTTTAGCCATTCCGTTTGCTAAAATCAGTATGGTATCGTTGGTACTAGTATCACCATCCACAGAGATCATATTGAAAGTCTTATCCACACAGGTACTCAAAGCTTCTTGAAGGAGCATCCTATTGATAGCTGCATCTGTAGTAATAAATGCCAGCATTGTAGCCATATCAGGGTGAATCATCCCAGAACCTTTTGACATTCCTGCTAGATGTACCACCTTATCGCCTATAATAATATCCGCAATAGCAGTCTTCATAAAAGTATCTGTAGTCATTATCCCTTCCACAGCTTTTTCACCATGAGCCTCACTATTTCCCATGCTTTTGAACACAGCTGAAATTCCTTTAGATATCTTTTCAATAGGCAATGGAACGCCGATCACTCCAGTTGAACATACAAAAATCTCTCCTGGTGAAGCATTCAAAAGTACAGCAAATTCAGAAGCCATGGTGAGCGTATCCCTCATGCCGCTCTCACCTGTGCATGCGTTTGCGTTACCGCTATTTATGATAATTCCACGCACTTTGTCACCAGTATTAATTATATTTTGGTCGTAAATAACAGGTGCAGCCTTCACGATATTCTTTGTAAAGCAGCCAGCTGCAACTGCTGGGATCTCTGATGCAATCAAAGTTAGATCCCTCTTTGCCTTTTTTATGCCCACATGTCCGCCTCCAGCTATAAAACCCTTTGGATAAGCTATGTTAGCCACAGTAAACTCCCCCCTTATTTATATTTTAACATGGAAATACAGGTACATTTTCAAGCCCCATTTTCTCATCTAATTCAAACATAATATTCATATTCTGCACAGCCTGCCCAGCAGCACCTTTTACAAGATTGTCTATAGCAGCTACGATTATAATTCTTCCAGAATCTTCATCCAGAGCAAATCCTATGTCACAAAAATTAGATGCTTTAACCCATCGAGTCTCAGGAAATGTTTCTTTTTTTGTCATGCGAATAAAATATTCTCCTGCATAACGTGCTCTGTATGCATCTAAAACTTCCTCATATGTCACCTTATCTGTGAGCTTTGCATATACTGTTACTAAGATCCCTCGGTTCATAGGCACTAAGTGAGGCGTAAATATCAACGAAACCTTAGCTCCAGCAGCTACAGAAAGCTGCTCTTTTATTTCTGGAGTATGCCTGTGTGAGATTACTTTATATGCTTTAGTGGTTTCATTAACCTCACAGAAAAGACTTCCAAGTTCAGCAGCTCGTCCTGCACCTGATACACCAGACATTGCATCTATTATAATATCTTTAAAATTGACTATCCCTGCTTCAAGCAGAGGGTAAAGTGCCAAGATCGAACATGTTGCATAGCAGCCAGGATTTGCTATTAGCCTTGAACATTTGATTTTCTCGCAGTTTATCTCGCATAGACCATAGACTGCATTGGATAAAAGCTCTTTACTTTTGTGCTGTTTGTTATACCACTTCTCATAAACATCTGCATCTTTAAGCCTGAAATCTGCACTTAAGTCGATTATCTTAGCTTTAGATAGGATACCTTCATTCACCTCTGTTAATGCAATTCCATTAGGAAGAGCTAAAAATACCACATCGCACTCCTTGGACATGGTTTCAAGATCTGCACCAGAGCATATCTGATCATTAAAGCTACCTGCAAAATTTTGATAAATATTAGAAAACTCTTGTCCTGCATAATTATGACTTCCCAAAAACTTGATTTTAACCTGAGGATGTGCCGTTAACAGTCGTAAAAGCTCTGCTCCTGCGTAACCCGTTGAACCCATTATTCCAATATTTAGCATTGTACCGCCTCCTATGATTTATAATTATACGATTTATATATTATTTATGCAATAATATATTGATTTTTTCTTCTGTTTATATATATAATTATTAATATACTATTAAAGGGGGAACTATTTTGTTCAATAAAAATGAAAAAATTGTATTAGCTTATTCAGGAGGTTTAGACACTACAGTTATAATCCCTTGGCTTAAGGAAAACTATGCTGGATGCGAAATAATCGCAGTGTGTGTAGATGTAGGTCAAGAGAAAGAGACAGATGATCTTGAAGCACGTGCTATAAAAAATGGTGCTAAGAAATGCTTGATTATAGATGTTAAAGACGAATTCATAACTAACTATATCTATCCCATGGTTAAAGCTGATGCCATATATGAAGGCAAATATCTGCTTGGTACATCTATAGCAAGACCGCTTATAGCAAAGGTTTTAGTGGATGTAGCTATTGCAGAAAATGCAACAACTATCTGCCATGGAGCAACAGGAAAGGGTAACGATCAAATACGCTTTGAACTTACTATAAAGGCTTTAGCACCACAATTAAAAATCGTAGCACCTTGGAGGATTTGGAATATAAAGTCACGTGAAGAAGAGATTGCATATTTAGAAGCACGAGGAATCCAAGTACCCATGAAAAAGGAACAAAGCTATAGTCGTGATGGAAACCTTTGGCATCTAAGTCATGAAGGTCTGGAATTGGAAGTCCCTGAAAATGAACCGGTTTTTAAGAATCTGCTTCAAATATCCGTAACTCCAGAGGAAGCTCCTGATGTACCAGAATATTTAGAAATAGAGTTCGATAAAGGTATCCCAGTGAAATTAAATGGAGAAACAGTCTCGCCTCTTGATTTAATGAATCGCTTAAACAAATTGGGAGGAAAACACGGAATTGGAATCATCGATTTAGTGGAAAACCGCGTGGTAGGCATGAAATCTCGTGGAGTTTACGAGACACCTGGCGGAACGATTCTGTATTATGCCCACAGAGAATTGGAATATCTATGCTTAGATAGGCGCACAACTGCATTTAAAGAAATGGTAGCCGGGAAGTTTGCTGAGCTAGTTTATGGCGGAGAATGGTTCACACCGCTTAGAGAAGCTTTATCTGCATTTGTGGATTCTACTCAAGAATATGTCACTGGAAGCGTTAAATTAAAGCTTTATAAAGGCAATATAATATCCGCTGGAAGCAATTCCAAGTATTCGCTATATAATGAAAACCTTGCTAGCTTTACAACTGGTGACCTATTTAGCCACATGGATGCTGAAGGATTCATAAATCTATACGGACTGCCACTCAAGGTTCGAGCATTGATGAAGAAAAACGCAGAGAAAAACAAATGAAGCTGTGGGGAGGGAGGTTTACAAAAAATACTGATGGTCTCGCAGATCATTTTCATTCTTCAATATCATTTGATAAACGCCTGATGAATGATGATATTGAAGGCAGCATTGCTCATGCAAGAATGTTAAGCAAACAGGATATCATAACTAAAGAAGATGCTCAGCTCATACAAGATACTCTCAAGGAAATCCTTAATGATATTAATTCAGGAAAGCTTAAGATTGATGAACATGCCGAGGACATACACACAAACGTGGAGAAGCTCCTGATAGAACGCATCGGTGAGGTGGGCAAAAAGCTCCATACAGGTCGGAGCCGAAATGATCAAGTGGCATTAGATATGCGAATGTATGTAAAAAACGAAATAAACTCCATAAAGCTGCTTGTGATAGATCTTATGAGCGTTCTCGTAGATCTTTCAAGCAAAAACCTCGATACCTATATGCCTGGATATACTCATCTTCAGCGTGCCCAACCTGTGACATTGGCACATCATTTATGTGCATACTTTGAGATGTTTCGTAGAGACCTTGGGCGGCTCACAGACTGTTACAGCCGTACAGACGATATGCCCCTTGGCTCCGGTGCTCTTGCAGCAACAACATATCCATTAGATAGGCAATATGTAGCCAAGGAGCTTGGATTTTCTTCTATAACGTTAAACTCAATGGATGCAGTGTCAGACAGAGATTTTTGCTTGGAATTTTTAAGCAGTTTATCCATTATGATGATGCATTTGAGCCGTTTTTGCGAAGAAATAATATTGTGGTCATCCTACGAGTTTCAATTTATCGAACTGGATGATGCTTATGCAACTGGATCAAGCATCATGCCACAGAAGAAAAACCCTGACATGGCTGAGCTTATTCGGGGGAAAACAGGTCGGGTTTACGGTGACTTAATTGGACTTCTTACTGTTATGAAGGGTCTTCCACTGGCATATAATAAGGACTTACAGGAAGATAAAGAAGCTGTCTTCGATGCTGTGGACACGGTGAAGATGTGCCTACCTGTTTTTTCAGCTATGATAAAGAGCATGAATATAAAAAATGTAAACATGCGACGGGCCTCTTCAGGTGGTTTTACAAACGCAACTGATGCAGCAGACTGGCTAGTTAAAAAAGGTATAGCTTTTCGGGATGCACATGAAATAATCGGAAAGCTGGTGCTTGAATGCGTGTCAAGGGGTATCAGTTTAGAAGATCTGACCATGGATGAATTTAAAAGATTCTCACCTGTTTTCGACGAGAGCATATACCATGCTATATCCATAGAAACCTGCGTAGAGGCTCGCAGCATAATCGGCGGACCTTCTAAAGCATATATATCAGGGCTTATAAAGGAATATGAACAATTCTTAGGAGAGATAAAGAAATAAATCTAATAAAATGTAGGATAATAGTTTTTTATACCAAAAAACAGATGAATTTAGCTTGAATTTTTTTGAATAATCGCTTAACACTTTTTATATACTTTATTAAAGTTAATAGTTAAGGTGGTTTTCGTGTTTTTAGGTAGAGAGAAAGAATTAAAAAAGCTAAATGAATTATATGAAAAAGATGGATTTCAGTTTGCGATAATGTATGGACGCAAGCATGTTGGTAAGACAACGCTTATATCAGAATTTGTACGAAATAAGTTAAATATATTTTTTGTTTCACAAGAATATGATAATCAGACGGCACTTGCTATATTTTCTAAAAGAATTTATACTTTTTTTAAATTAAATAGAGTGACTAATTTCCCAAATTGGAATTCAGCTTTTGATTTTATCACTGAAAAAGCCAAAGATGAGCGTATTATTTTAGTTCTCGATGAGTTTCATTATTTAGTCAATACAAATAAATTTATTCCTTCGATTCTGAAAAATCTAATTGAACACAAGATGAAAAATTCAAAATTATTTTTAATCATTTGTGGTTCGAGGATTAGTTTTATGGATAACAAAATTTCAAGCATGAGCACACTGATGAAAATTGAACCATTAAATTTTATTGAAAGCTCAAAATTTGTACCAAATTACTGCTCACTGGATAAAATCATTACTTATAGCATTACTGGAGGAATACCCTACTATTTGCAAAAATTCAGCGATACCAGAACTATAAAAGAAAATGTGGTAAAGGAAATCTTAAATAAATCTTCACATCTTTATGAAGAGCCGAGGAATTTATTGAGGCAGGGATTGCGTGAAATTTTTGTTTATAATTCTATAATTGAGGCCATTGCGGAGGGTAATGCTCGAATAGATGATATTTCTACAAAGGTAGACCTTGAAAGTGAAAAATGTTCAAAATATCTTCATTTGCTCATTGAGTTAGATATTTTAAAAAAAGAACCTCCTGCTGGTGAAGTAGAAAACAGGAGAAGTATTTTTAGAATTACAGATAATTATTTTAAATTTTGGTTTAGATTTATCTTTAATAATATTGAATTTATAGAACAAGATTGTGGAGAAACTCTGTATGATAATTTAATCGAACCTTACCTTTCAGATTATATTAGAAAAAATGTTTTTAAAGATGTTTGTGCTGAATATTTAAAAATTCAAAATATAGATGGTAAGCTTCCATTTATTTTTACTAAAATCGGCGGTTGGTGGGGTGTTAATCATACTTTAAAAACTCAATTAGAGATCGATTTGCTCGCATTAGGCAAAGATGATAGTGCAATATTCTGTGAATGCAAATGGAAAGATGAACCTATTGATATGCTTGAACTTAATAAATTGAGGGTTACAGCAGAAGTTTTTAAAAAATATTCACATAAAATATTTGCATTATTTTCTAAAATGGGATTTACTGGAGAAGTCATAGATGAGTCAAATAGATTAAATAATATAATTTTAGTGGATTTGGAAAAACTTTTTGAAAACAGGTTTAATCCCGAAGTGTCACGGTGACATTTTCTAAAGGATAAAATAAAATTTTTTTAAGAATGAATATAAAATGAAAGATCTGTCTATAATTCATATATAAATTAAATACAAGTTGATTTTTAGCAGGAGAATATGTAATATGTATGAAAAGATCAAAAGCAATGATCTAAATAGTGAATCTTTTTTATATAAACCTGGGAACTTAATAAAAACGATTAAGGAAATTCCTCTTAGAGAATTTTGGGACGTTAAAGATAACGAGATTGAGTCAGAAGAACTATATACAAATGATAAACTTGAAATTGTTGGAAAAGAAACATATGAGATTAAACCAAATTTAAATGGAAATAATAATAAAGTCAAAGTCACAGATGATGAGGTGATAAACATTATTGACAATGATAAAATTTTAGAAAAATATCTAGACACTGTTGAAACTGAAAGAAAAGATTCGGAGCTTAGAATTGCCACTAGCATTTCAGATTTTAGAAATGATCTAAGGGAAGATAGAGTAAATTTAGAACAGAGACTTTCAAAACAAATGACAGATATGGATGCTAAATTTGATAAAGTAATGGATAAAATGGATGCTAAATTAGCTGAAACAAATAATGTCGTTCAAGAAACATTAAAAAATATAGATATTAAATTTGAAAAAGCAAATGATAAAATGGATGCTAAATTAGCTGAAACAAACAACGTTGTTCAAGAAACATTAAAAAATATAGATATTAAATTTGAAAAAGCAAATGATAAAATGGATGCTAAATTAAAAGAGACAAATGATGTCGTTCAAGCAATATTTGAAAAAATGGACATCAAATTCGAAAAAACAAATGAAAAAAGAGATGCCGAAATAAAAGAGATAAGGGATGTCTTTCAAGCAACATTAAAATCAATCGATGCCAAATTCGAAAAAACAAATGAAGTCATTCAAGCAACCGTTAAAGAAATGAATATAAAGCTAGATAAAATGGGCGATAAAATAACTGAAACTTCAGTTGCAACTACTAGATGGGTTATAGCATTAGTTGTAGCTGCAACTATTTCAATGCTTGGTATGACTATCACATTCTTATTAAAAATTTGGGTTCCTTAATAATTTAGAGTTTGAAAAATATAATTCAAATTCTTTTTTATTTTGATCACCTATAATATATTATTCAAATTACCAAAAAAGTTACTCAAAAATAACCAATCTCTGATAAACCATTTCTTATTTTTTATTAAAATTCCTTTTATTAAATTTATAAGCGAATCCCTCTCAATTAAACTTACCCCATAATCAGAAAAATCAAATAAATGCCATATAAAATAATTTTCATTTATCATTTTCCATTGCGCCAAAGTTTCCTGGGTAAATTCTGTGTTGTCAATTTCTCCTGATCTTTTTAATGATAAAAATTGTTCTATATAGTTTTTATCTTCAAGGCATGACCTACCTTCATAGAGTTTTCCATAATAAGCATTGATTATAAGTATATCATTTATTATATGTTTATTAAATTCATCTAGTTCTTCTGCTAAAACCCAGAGTTCTTTATGTATTGATGAGCCAACTATATGAACCTCAAAACTTGATACATACTCATCGTCTACTTCAAATTCTAATACATATCCAACATAGCATGATTTTTTATCATTTGTATTCCACTTTTCAGCGATTTCCCTTGCATATAAAGCGTTTAAAACAGGGTAAAATATCGGTTGCCCAGGTAATCTTTCAGGGAAATGTCTATTACCAGTATCTAAAATCAAATCCATCTCTTTAAAACCCACAGGTCTATAAAGTAATATAAAAACCACCCCATTATTATACTATGATCATTTCTGTTAATATTAGGCATATAATTAAAATAATTCTATATTATATGTTATCATAAAAATTAAAGAAATAACCAGAATTTAATGATATAATTAACACATAAAAATATTGTAGATCCTATATACGATAAATATAAAAATCTAATCACCAAAACTGGTTTCATTGCATTAAATAATTATAGAAGTTTAGAAAACCATAAAATTATTGGAGGTTTTATATAATTATGAAAAAGTTTACTATCCTGTTATTTACTCTCATTTTACTGCTTTCACTTTTCAGCTGCAATAATGCTAATACAAGCAAAAGTATTAGCAATAGTAGTTCATCCTTGACCCTTACACCTGACAATTACCCGAAAGTTGACGGCTCTACTGCAACCATTCCTCTAGCTGTTGCTTTAAGAAGTTATGTTACTGGTGAATCAAAAGATGCTCTGGATTTATCTACTGTTCATACAAAAACGACTGAATCATTTCGAGGTCTGCAATATGGAAGTTGTGACTTACTTTTAGTTTATACTCCAAATGACTCCGTACTGCAAGAATTAAAAGCCGCAAATGTAGATATAATCATGCAACCAATCGGACGAGATGCTTTAGTTTTCTTCACAAATGAGAGCAATCCTGTTAAAAACTTGACTCAGAAGCAAGCTCAAGATATCTATTCTGGAAATATTGTAAATTGGAAAGATGTAGGCGGAAGCGATTCGGAAATTCTGCCATTTCAAAGGGTTGAAGACTCAGGGAGCCAGGTTATGATGAAGGGTTTAGTGATGAAAGACATTCCAATGATGCAACCTAAGCAAGGATTTATGATTGCAGAAATGGGTGAAATAATCCAAACAGTAGCAAGCTATGACAATAAAGAAAATGCTTTAGGTTATTCTGTATATTATTATATTGCAGCATTTTTAAATAAAGATTATAAAATAAAATTATTAGATGCAAATGGAATTAAGCCTTCAAACGAGACGATTAAAGATGGAAGCTACCCTTATACTCAAGATTTTTACGCAGTAATTAAATCCTCTGAACCTGAAAATTCTAATACAAGAAAGCTATTCAATCTAATTACAAGCGATGAAGGCAAAAAGATAATCACCGATGCTGGATATGTTGCATTAGATAATTAAGAGAAGGTTCATTATGAAAAAGTTTATATTTTTTATGATTTTAGCTCTCATTTTATGCAGCTGCTCAACTGCAAATTCAAAAGAGATGTCCACTTACTATAAATTACCTGCTGTCCACAAGACGAATTTAGATACGAGTTTAGAAAATAATAGCTTTTTATATCCAATCAAAGTAAATAGCCTATACGGTTTTATAGATATAAATGGGAACACTGTAATAGAACCGAAATATGAAAAATGTGATGGCATTCAAAAAGGATATTATCTGGCATATACAGTAGATGAAAATTATACTTATAATGAAAATGAATACACTGATCCTTATAACGGCACATATCTCATTGGACCAGGCAATAAAGTTTTAAAATTAAGCGATAAAAGCGTGTATTTAAGCATTTTAAGTGATAAAAAAAATGCAATAGTATACGATGGAAATCAATCTTATATCATCGATGTAAATTCTGGTAAAGTCCTCGCAAAAGGCGATGAAACAAGCAGCATAATGCCAGCTTTTGATGATATTTATACAGTTCAAGATTTAAATTCAAATTTATATTCTATAAAAAATTTTAACGGTGATGTTTTAGGTGAAGGATATACATCATATGATGGGGTTAATGAGAACACTATATTTCTTAAAAAAAATGACACAGCTTATTGGATAGATAAAACTGGAAATCCATTTTTTAGTTACGATTATTGCTTATACCCATCGCCTTTTTATCACGATATCGCTCCAATCATCAACTATAATTCTCAATTGGTATTCATAGACAAAAACGGTAACACTTTAAGCACCTATGATAATGTAACATACGTATATAGAAAAAATGACATTTATTTTGCAAGTACATCTGATGGAATAAAAATCTTCGATATAAACGGGAATAGGAAAATAGATGATAGCTCTTATGGTACTATTCAATATGATGATCCTTCCAGCGACTTTATAACAAGCTACAATTCAGCTACTAGAAACTTTTATGTTTTCGATAAAAATGCTAACTTAATGCAGAACTATAAAATACCCGATGGATACACAGACCCTCTCTTAATACAAGACAATTATATCCAGCTTACAAAAGGAACTCTTTATGGCATTGGAATTATTAAAGACAATGCAGTAGATTGGCTACTTCAGCCTATATATTCTTCATTATATAAAAATGAAAAATATATCGTTGTTTATAAGGATTCCACTCAAAGCTATGGATTATATGATTTAGCAAACAAAAAATTCATTTTCGATCCATATTATAAAAATATTTGGGCTCAAGATGAAAATATGATTCAAGTAGATTCAGCTTATTTTAGAGGGTATATAAACTCAGCTTCAAATGGTGAGTTTGTATATGTTAGTCCAACTTATGATTTTGCATCAGATGATTAAATAATGTTCATAACGAATAAATATGTGCGCTTAGCACATATTTATTCGTTATGCAACAGTCCCTCAATTCAAAAAAAGAATTATTTACTTTTCACTGTTACTTCCTTTTCTCTTTTAAGTAGCAATTCAATTATCAGCGAAATAGTCCCTAAAGTTATACAGATATCAGCCACATTAAATATTGCGAATTCAACAAAAGCAAACGAAAACATATCTCTCACATAACCTAAAAAAAATTGATCCAATAAATTTCCCAAAGCACCAGCGAGTATGAAGCTCATGCTTATCTTAAGCAATAGATTTAGCTTTTTTTGATATTTAATCAAGAGTACGACTATAGCAATAGCCATTATTGACCTGATTATGAGCAAAAATATGATACTATTAGAAAACATCCCGAATGCTGCTCCAGTATTTTTTACAAAAGTAATATCAATAAATCCTCTAATAAAACTAATCATTTGACCTTCAGGAATATGAGACTCCACTCGCAGTTTCACAATCTGATCAACAATTATCACTATAACAACGATTGCTATTTCCATAATAAAATACTTAATCTCATTATTTTTTGCATATTTTTTTTCTTTCATCTTGCATTATCATCCTTCAATTTAAGCTTTATAAACTTATTAAGCTTTATAAACTTAATCTATATGAATTATAATGCATAAATAAAAAAATGTGAAGCAAAAATTGAATTATAATCTTTAGATCTTTGCCTCAGGAGGTATATCAAAGTTACTTGCTGTATTTATATTTGATATCGTAGATATTACAGAAAACTTCTCTACAGAAAAATCCATATTTACATCCCCTGAACTAGAAAGATTATTCTTTATGATGTCCATTATTTTCGCTAAAACTGCACTCATATCCATATCAAATTTAACAGGATATAGATTTCCCTTGTCTATCCATATAGTTACTTTCATATCATCCATATCTTTAAATATTTCACCAAACATCGAACTATCTACGCCTAATGAAGATAATGAATCTAAATAATCAATGGATGCAAAGACCTTTGCTAGAGAAGCACCATCCATTGTTCCTTCCATTTTATAAGCTGCTTTATCATTTACTTTCTCTATCCCAACTTGTGTAAAATTCTTGGCATTTTCAAGATATAGAGAAGCACTTTTTTTCATATCATATTGATTTAAGCTGTTCATATCTCCAGAAGAAAATTCAGTTTTTTGCCAGGATCCGTTTACATATGTATACATTTCAATATTTTTATCTATCTCTTCTGCATAAATTTGCACATCTTGTTCTTGTCCTAACATATTCATTTTCATATCCAATTTCATCCTTTGAGGATCCATAAAAGCTGTACCAGTTGTATTTGAGGTTACTTCAATACTCTGTCCCTTTGCAGATAAACCGAAAACCATGTCCATAACCAAATCATAGTTCTTTATTGTTTGAGCATTTTTAATAGCAGAATTGATGATTTTATCAACAGTTAATTCTATATTTATACAAGATAAAAATCCAATTGATGAGGTTAAAATTAAACATATAATCAAAACACTAGTTAATTTTTTCATTTTAAGACCACCCTTAGTATAATTATATATCAAAAGAATAAAAAATGTGAAGCAAATTCGCTCCACATTATCAATTATTCCTTTATTTCTTTGCTTCAGAGGGTATATCAAAATTGCTGGCTTTATTAATATTTGACAATGTTATTATCATGGAAAATTTATTTATATCAATGAGACCTAGATAATTCGAAATAGTCAAATTATTTCCTAGGTTGTTCATCATACTTCCTAAGACAGAACTCAAGTCTAAGTTAAATTTAACCGGGTAAAGGCTTCCCTTATCTATCCATATAGCTATTGGCATATCATCCATATTTTTAAACATTTCACTAATGGTAGAATTATTTACACCAAGTGAAGATGCTCCTTGTAAATAATTATTAGATGCAAAAAGCTTCTCTAAAGTAGAGCCATTTATCGTTCCTTCAATTTTATACGCATCTCTATCATTTATTTTTTCTATACCGGTCTGTGTGAAGTTATTTAAATTTTCAAGATATAAAGATGCACTATCTTTCATGTTATATTGGCTTACGCTACTTACATTATTTAAAGGAGTCTCTGACTTTTGCCAGGAACCATTATTTATACCTGTATAGGTTACTATATTATCGCCGATCTGTTCTGCATAGATTTGGATGTTTTGCTCTTGTCCTAATATATTTACCTTCGTCTCTATTTTCATCTTCATAGGATCCGAATAGACAGTCCCACTGGATGTTGTGCTTGTATTTACACTAAGTCCAAGAACAGATAATCCATAATTCATATCCATTACCAGATCATAGTTTTTCATCTTTCTAATATTGCTTAAAGCTATAGTTAAAATAGCATCTTTTTTGATTGAACAAGAAGAGAGTCCAATGGATAAAATAAAAATCAAGCTTACGATTAAAATTTTTGTAATTTTTTTCATTTTAGCCCTCCTTGTTTTAATTATATCAAAAAAATTATTAAAAAACTATTCTTTTACCATTATAAGGATGGATTAACTATACTTTAAACTCTAATGTTTTCGTATCAAGTGATTTCCTATTTGGATAAGCTACTATTTAGTGCCACTTCGGTGCCATTTTTGGTGCCACTTTGGTGCCATTTCGGTGCCATTTTGGACTTAATGATGTTCTTATTCTTAAAAAATTTAAAGTGCAATTTAAAGTGCAATTTAAAGTGCAATTTAAAGTGCAAAAATTGCACTTTAAATCTGAATTTTGATCTTTTAAAGTTTAAATATCAAATGAATATTTATCATTAAACAAAATAAATACTATTTTCTTACAACCCAAATTCCATTTTTACGGGAACCCTCCCTAACCAGAACACCCATTTCTTTCAAGTGAGCCATATCTATTTTAACGCTTCTAAGCGATTTTCCGGTATCTATCGCAATTGAATTCTGAGTAGCCTTAGGATTTTTTAATACATATTCTATAATTGCCTTTTCGGATAAAGTACAATTTAAAGTGCCATTTAAAGTGCCATTTTGATCTTTTAAATCTGGATTTTGATCTTTTACAATTTCTGCATCATAGGAATAATTATCGTCAAGTGGAACAATAATCCTAAAGACATCTCCATCAATCAACTGAGGATCCTGACCTGAATAACGACGACCATAGTAATAAAGGTTCCTAACACCTGAACCAAGTTCATCAGCTAAACCTATGTTGCGAAAGAACGCAGCAATAATCGGATTTTTAGGATTAGGTTCAAAGTTGCCAGGCGTTATAATTTCACCAGTAGTAGCGCGATTTGCATTTTCGGTATACATCTTATCTCGCTCAATGATGAACTTTGCAATATATGTGCTAGTAAACTCACGATGGATTAAAGTATTCACAAGCATCTCCCTTGCAATAGCACTGCTAAGGCTGATTCTGGCATCACCTTCAAGGTAAAATTTATCCCATAAGTGCTTCTCGGCAAATCCCATCAACAAATCATAACTGTCAATCAAATTAGTATCCACAATCAACCTATCATCATATCGGTTCACGTTCACTTTGCGCATAATAGCGTCAGTCCGATATACAGGTAAAATTGAACGAATAACTTCATCACGCCCAAGAAGCATTATAGCAGCAAGGTTGTAGCCTTTATCACCTGTCTCCAAGTCCTCTCCAATCAACGCTGCACTTTGCAACAATAAAGAGTCTGCCATATTTCTCCAAGGATGATTATTGTAACGATTCTGCGCCATCTGACGGATTCTAGGTAACATATCCAGCCTAAGATGCTCGTTTTTCACATAGGGGTATATCTTTTTTTCGGTAAAAATCCTCTGTTTGCGAATATACATTGCTGCTATTTGTCCAGTTGATTTTATCTTCACATCTGTATCGCCTGCACGATCATAAATCACCCTTTTGTAAGTATGCACCTCTGAGGATGGTGGGATGCGGACATGAATTATCGTCTTGCCCTCATATTCCAAAATCTCCGGTGAAAGAGATACTGTGGGTGAAATAATATCTGGATTACTGACCATGTTAATAAAATTTCTAGCAATATCGCCTGCTATGTTCTTTGGAATGCCGCATACAATACCATTATCCTCGACACCAAAAAAAATATCACCACCAAAACGATTCAGAAATGAACAGACTGTTTCATAAGCATCATTGCTGATACCATTGCCGCAACGCTTGAACTCCACAGCGATGGTCTCACCAATGGAGAGTATATTTTTTAGTTTTTGTAAGTCCATCACTTGCTTATACTCCTCTCTTAGTCTTGTTTTATCAATTATAAATTTTCAATCTGCCAATCGATTGGCTCCTTATTTAAACTCTTTAAAATCTCATTCGTCTTGCTAAAATGCTTGCATCCAAAAAAACCTGCGCTTGCTGATAGTGGACTTGGATGCACAGTTGTAAGTATATAATGATTTTTATTCATTATTATCTTCGTCTTTTCTTTTGCGTTATTTCCCCAGAGCAGAAATACCATAGGATCTTCTCTATTATTTAAAATTTCTATTATCCTGTTTGTGAAATTCTCCCAGCCTTTTCCTTTATGAGAATTAGGTATTCCTTCTCTTACTGTTAAAACGGTATTTAAAAGCATGACTCCCTGTTTAGCCCATTTGACCAAGTAACCATTATTTGGTATATATAATCCTAAATCGTCTTTTAATTCCTTATACATATTTACAAGAGATGGTGGTGGTTTGACTCCAGGTTTTACAGAAAAAGAAAGTCCATGAGCCTGATTCGGTCCGTGATATGGATCTTGACCTAAAAGCACAACTTTAACATCTTCATAAGAAGTATATTTCAGTGCATTGAATATATCATTCTTAGCTGGATATATCGTCCTTGTATTATATTCATCTTTTAAAAAAGTGCTAAGCTTTAAATAATAATCTTTTCTAAATTCGTCCTTTAATAATTCTTCCCAGGAATTCCCTAAGTTTATCATTTTATTTTACCCCTTAATCAATTTTTGCTATTAAAAACATTATTTTCATTCCTAAATTCAAAAATTTTTCCTCGTATTCTGTCAATATATTTTCATCAAATCCTTCATTATGAAGATCATATGTCTCATATTTTATTTTAAAGCCGCTTTCTATAAAATAATCTAAAGAGTCCTGAAATAATTCTTTATCGTCAGTTTTGAACCAAATCTCCGAACCAGACTTTAAAAATACCTTGTACTTTTCTAAAAAATTCTTGTTTGTGAGCCTCCTCTTATTATGCCTCCGTTTTGGCCATGGATTGCAGAAATTAATGTAAATCCTATCTATTTCTCCTTTATCAAAGATTTCATGGATAAAAGAGATCTGAAAAGGCACTATCCTGGCATTTAATATGTTATATTCTTTTAAATTTCTTAAAGCATTTATCAAAACCTCGTCCTTATTGTCTATACCTACAAAATTGATATTTAAATTTTTTAAAGAAATATCCTTTAAAAATTTGCCGCTCCCACATCCTAACTCTAAATGAATTGGATTATCATTTTCAAATACATCTTTCCAGTTTCCTTTTTTTTGCCTAGGATTCAATATAACAAGGCTGCTTTCCTCAATTTCAGGTCTTGCATACCATTTTTTTCTAAGCCTCATTAAAAGAACCTCAAAATGACTTGAGCCATACTATATAAAGAATTAAAAACAAAAGATACTGGTGTACTGAGAATGCCTGGGAAAAAATAAAATAATGCTATTAATACTAAAAAACTATATCTTCCAATGGTTCTATATGCATTTGCAGCTAAAATTCCTGATACTCTCTTTGGAAGTATTGCTAAAAGTACATGGAATCCGTCAAATGGGGGTAATGGTATCATATTAAACACTAATAATGAACAGTTAACAGAACAACCATATATTAGCATCTCACCTATAACATTATAAACATTTTCCGATAAACTATAATTGCCTCTATAAATAATAGCTACTATAATAAGTATAATCATTAAAATAAACGCAAGAACTAAATTAGTAAAAGGTCCTGCCACACCTATAAGTCCTTCATCCCTCTTAGGTTTTTTTAGCTTTCTAGGATTAAAATGCACCGGCTTTGCCCAGCCAAATCCTAATAATAAAAGAAAAACTAATCCCATTAAATCCACGTGCCTTACAGGATTTAATGTGAGTCTTCCTTCATATAATGGAGTATCATCTCCTAATGAATAAGCTACTTTAGCATGAGCATATTCATGAAATGTAAACCCTAAAATAAGTCCAGGTAGCATCAAAATTTTTTGACGTATCACATCATTGCTAACAATTTGCTGTAATAAACTCATATTTTCCTCCAAAAAAAATGTTCATATGTTATAATACCTATATTGTATTATATGTTTTCTCTGGAGGCAACTTAATGTTAAAAAATAAAATTAAGGCTATTATAGCTTTGATTATTCTTATAATTATATCTATATCTGGTATTCTTTACTTTAATGGTAAAATAAAGATAAACTTTAAAACAAAAGATCAGCAAATTGATGAAATCGTATCTTTTGCTTTGTCATCTACTATGTCTAACAATTTTGAAGATTCTCTTTCAATTTTAAGTGATGGCAATAAAAAATTCCCAAACAATTTAAAGATCATGGAGATGGAGCTCTTCAATTATTATATTATGGATGATATTGAAAATGGGAACAGTTTAATCAAAAGAATTTCAAATCTTAATTTAGACATTTATGATAAGGAATTTTTATTAAAATACTCTATACTTACAAGAAATGATGAATTAAGAAGACAGTACACAGATGAACTTGAAAAGATCACAGAAAAAACTCAAAATATATATTATTTGCTGGGTCTTTCTTACCTATCTGAAGGTAACATAGAGAAGAAAGATGCATATTTTAAATTAGGGTTTCAAAATAGCACATTTATAGATAGATTTAATTCAAAATATTATATGAGAAATAGTGATTTTAATAAAATCTATGATTTGTTAAGCGGTGAATGGAGCAGCAAAGGATTTACGGTTGATATGTTCTTTAATACAAAGTCCTTATTAAACGATAAGTTTATGGATTACATTAAAAAAAAATATGAGGATGAGCCAAATAACTTTAATAAACTAATACTGGCAATTTTATATTATGAAGCAGGTAAATACAAAGATGCGATTAGTCTTGTGGAAGATTTACCAAATTTAGATAATAATATTTCATATTCGCTGTTATTATCAAGCCTTTATGACAAGCAAAATGATCCTGTAAAAGCTCAAAAGATAAAAGGTGAAATTGTAGCAATGAATTACAAAGATCCATTTATTCATTATATTTTAGCAAAAGATGCTATTATAAATAAAGATTATGGAAAAGCTATAAGTGAAGGAATGAATTCTTTAAAACTAAACAGCAACTATTTAAATGTATATTTTGATATTTTTTATAATTATTACAATGATAAAAAAGATGTGCAAAATAGCAAAATAAGCCTCTTAGAATCGTTATTTTATGATCCCTTTAATGATGAAATTTATAATTTACTTGGTATACTGTGTTTTAATGAAAAAGATTATGAAAAAAGTATAGAATATTTTAAATATGCTTACAATTTAAATGAAAGTGTAGCAGATTATTTTTCAAATATAGCTAATGTGTATATTCAAAATAATGATACTATTAATGCTATTTCATCCCTTGAATCATCCTTAAGCCTTGAAGAAAATGATGAAACATTGGACTATTTAAGCTTTGAATACATTAAAAATCACGACTTTGACAAAGCATTTAGCACTTTAACAAAGCTTTCGATTAGAAATCCTAATGAGGATAAATATAAATATGAACTCGCTAGCTTAAATTGTTATTTAAAAAAATACGATGATGCTTTAAAATTGTTCGAGGAAATTAAATCTCCTTTAGCTGATTCTCTATACTTTAAGAGCAATGTGATATCTGCAAAATACTTTCTATATAAAATAGATAAAAAGACAGCAATAGATGAAATTACTGCATTGTTAAAAAATAGCGATATAAAAGATGATTTAAAAAATGGGCTG
>JGI20166J26741_12051139_pt1 | contig 18954 bp, 14 predicted proteins | sample TergutCu122P5_FD_26741 | JGI IMG/M metagenome (IMG submission 26741)
GCGGCGAATTTACTGAACACAAAATGTAGCTTTTGATTTTCTCTACAACTTTTGTCTGAAACATTTCTAAACATAAGAAGAAATGGGCAAGAAAGTACCATAAATGTACATAGGTCTTCAAGTAAAGTATCCGTTATTCTTGTCAGATTTTAGTGAAACTTGATTTTCTCGAAATATTTTCGAAAAAAAAAGCTCAATATCAAATTTCATGAAAATCCGTAAGTTGAAGCCCACCTGTTCCATGTGGAAGGAGGGCCAGACGGACAAACATGATGTAGCTAACAGTTGCTTTTCGCATTTCTGCCAAGCGCCTAGAAATCAACACATCAGAAGTGGACAGAACTTTGCACACTGACGTACAATATCCGATGCAACACGACAGACAAAGCATTGAACAGAAAGTATCTCTGGAGCCAGTATATGGACAGAACTGAACAAAGTGGCTAAACAGAACGGCGATTTATGAACGTCTGTCTTCAGGCGCCCTTAGCGGAAAATAAACCGTGGAAGACAGACATTCCGGTATTGGGGTCTGAAGCTCCGTCTTTGCATACCACACATTCCAATTTCAAGCACTGCAACTGACTTCACAAGTCAGAATCAATACCACGCAGTTCGCAACGTACTGTTTCACTGGTGGTAAACAAATGGACCGTTAAGTTCTCCGCTTTTTGTACCTTCATATTCTCAAGAAAATGCTACTTGACGATGTCTTGACTTTCAGCTCCCCAGTCCTCATGACGAACATTTTCAATAACTATCCATCACGTGTAATACTCTGTTATTTGTGGATGATTATGTGAGTGAATGCGTCATCATCTGACTTAAATGGCAACCATTGTTACCGGGTGGTGAGTTCTGTGTGAGGTACGCGTTTACATCCTGACTGCCACTGCAACCGTAGCTTCTGTCCTTGGGAGCCTTCCAAAAATCAACGCTCTTTCGGGTATCGGGGTGCACAGTTCACCTGCCTCGTTTCCTCTACTGCACCGTCCCAACAGCTCACATGCCATCACATTACCGTCTCTACTCCACAACGCTCTACCTAGTCTCCAGACTAACGCTGTCACCACTGGCGACCGCAGCTGGGCAACTTCCACGGCAGTAGATCAGTTTTATGGCTATTCGCGTCTTCTGCGATGTGACCCCGTGATGATTTGTATTTGTTCACCACTGCAGAGTGTCACAGACCAGACCACCCGCATCTTCGTAAAACCAGCCGTGATAACATCAAATTTCACATTTACAGGCATGGTTTAGTTGCGTATCAAGAAAATTTCACGTTCCCAGACACAAGTTATCAGTAGCTACCGCCACCAAACAGAAAGTTAGGCACAGTACGCTGCACAGACGTCACACGACAGCTGCTTTACGCTCTTACATTCTGCAAAACAGACTAAACTCAATGCCTGCTAACATTCTGTCAAGAATCTTTTGTCTTCTCTGCTGCCCAAAAATACAAACATTAAGATATGCAGAATTATAACTCTTCCTGTTGTTTTAGACAAGTGTGAAACTCGATCGCTCACACTGAGGGAAGAACATAGGCTGAGGGCTATTGGGAATACAGTATTGCGGAACATATTTGGTTCTACGAGGGACGAGGTAATAGCGGGTGATGAGAAGAGACTGCATAATGAGGAGCATCATGATTGGTACTGCTCATTAAACATTATTCGGGTGATCAAATCAAGAAAGATGAGATGAACGGGGCGCGGGGCTGTTATGGGGAAGAGGACAAGTGAATAGCGGGTTTCAGTTCTGACACCGGACGGAAAGAGAAAATTTAGAAGACCTAAACGTAGAGGGTAAAATGGTAACAATAAAGTGGATCTTAAGGAAATCAGTTGGGAGTGCAAGGACTATAATGATATGGCCTACGACAAGGACAAGGGGCAGGCTGTTGTGAACACGGTAATGAAATCTCGGATTCCATAAAACGCAGGGAATTTCTTGAAGCGCTAAGGAATTGGTACCCTCTTAAGGACTGTGTTTCACGAAGTTTGGTTGCTTGTTTGGTTGGTTGGTTACCTAGCTAGATAGCTGGCTAGACTACGGAAAATCATTTCCTTCCGTTTCGTTAGATATTCGTGATACTGAAACATGCTTTAAAGAATCTATGCCATCTTCACACGCACATCGTGTATTAAATGAAGTTTTTACTATAAGACTCTTCTAATAAAATAGACAAATTTCAATTCCAGCTTCATTTAAAATGGATTTTATAAATCACCGATATTCACCATAATTAAACATGTGCAACATTCTGTAAAATAGTTCCAATACCAAATTTAATCAAAATCCTTTCAGTAGTTACGGAAATAAAGCACGAGAACACACGGCTTCTCAACTAAGCCTCCGTTTAATGCACTTCGCGCAGAGCATGTACAATACCACGTGACAAATAAGGCAGTCTAAAACCAAAATCGTTCAGAATTTCTAAAAGCAACCCTTCGACGTTTCAGCGTCACAACATTAATAAATAATTAATTATCAAGCTTTGAAATAAAAAAGACCGATTTAATTCAATAATTCCAATGGCCTATCCAGCCACATGGTCCAGACCGATTTAGAAATCATTTTTCTGTAATTACAACTAACCAGGTGTTATGGGTTTTAATTGTAAAATTAATTTTGACACTTGAGAATATGCTGTACACTTAGGTCACATGTACATTTCATCCGTCAGTCTGTTTAAGGGTAGGAATGCTGAGTAACATAAAGAGGATAGCTAACGTAATACATTGTAACATCTACACACGTTTGTGTCACCTCTACATGAAAACTGCTTTATACAGGATGATTAAAAAAATGTTTAATATTTACATGTCGTCTGATTTAAAAATTTTACATTGAACCGCCATAAGCCGTTGACCTGCGTATGCAGTCTATCAAGAACCACCAACAAAATATGGGTAATTTTTTGAGTCTTGAACCCTGAGGATAGGACCCATAAGTTGTCCCGAAATATCGTTAAGAAAGTATCACTACTCGCTGCATAATAACCCACAAGAGCGCAGTTCTCATCGAAATATATCCTCATATATAAACAGTAGTCATATTTACTTCCCTCATATTTTTCGAAAAAGCAGCACCTGCCTCCTGCCTTGGATAAACCTACACGTGGAATGTAAGATGCAATTCCTACGCTGGATACACACAAGTAATTTGTCAGTTCTCGACAGGTGGAATTTCGAAACTGAAGGCTGGAAGCGAGTCGTTTGTGTGGTAATAGCGATAAGCGGATTGGCGGAAAACACGCAACAAATAGCCTAACCTTGCAACATCACCTGCAGAACAAGCCCGTCCACCAGCTGCGCAATGTTCTTTATCGACCAAAAACTAAAAACAGATCTGCAAAAAACTGATATATATTCTGACTGCATATGTACGAGGCTTCTATATCTTTCCACGGAGCATCTGCTCTGGGGGCGGTACCACAAAATGTTACACCATAAACTGCACTGTCGAAGAATGGGGATGGTATGGTTACAATCGGTTTCGGAATAAGTTAATGGCAGGCGGCTTACGGCATTTCTACATACAGTAGTAAACGTTAACACATAATGCAGTTTTAAACTCATCATAGTATGAAAAGACCAACATTAACATCTCTATTAATATTAATATGTACAGGGTACTAAAAGAGAAATCTGCTACACTTCCGCAGAACGATCCTGACATTAAATTACATCCACATAACCGAACATTCCCACACCCCAAGTTGAACGCCTACGGGATGATAGCGTTTATAAAAATATGGTCATGTTGCAGTTTAACATGCGTTATCTGTACACTGCGCAGGTCCGTCCTTGAGCCGATAGCGAAGCCAAGGCATACTCGCAGGCCAGTTCATGCTAAGAAAATACTTGGAAACCTAAGGACGATATTTATGACATTAGCATGAGTTTTCTAGCTTAATTAATGTCTTTGTATGCTAATTACACGTGTTAACATCACATGGACTACAAACTCTTCCTCGTTTTAGTATGTATTTGGTAATCAATAAACGTTATCATTCTATAAAACTTCTCTCACCATTATCCCCATAAACATTCAACTTCTTATATATGCATGTTTGGTTACAGTGATGTAATTTAAGGAACGAAATTACATATGTATATATATATGTATGTATATATATATACATATATACGCGAGCTACTAACATACATATTCAACATAAGGTAAAAATAAATACTAAAAACTGAGCTGCATTAAGAATTGGATTATTGTATAGATGTTTATGTCAACTTGCGCAGTCCACTAACACGCAATTTTATTCCAGAATTCCTTTTAAATTGCGCGAACTCTCGGATAACGACGAACCTGGGTCGAAAAAACTAAGGAGAGAAACAAATATTTACATATCCATAAATGAATGTGTATTTTGAGGGTTATGGTGATTTACAAACAGTTTTAATTCAAGCTCACAAGCTCATTGTACCAACACAGCCTCAAAGCGTCCACTTAATGCTCGTGAATGTACATGTAAATCCACCGGACAGAATGACGAAGTTGTTTCTTTCGCAAAAGACCTTCGGTTCTGTAACACTCTTATTCGCCTTTACAATATTACGGTACGTTTTACCAGCATCCTTGAGTGTAAATTTTAAACCCAAGTATTTGCTCATTTCACCCTTCAAAGGACAATGATATGCTGAATTACACTTAAAGCTGCAGTCCGTACCGCGCGGGCAAAACAGTCCGTCTCGATTATAAAAACCAGTCAGTTAATGTTGTGTAGGGAAATAATCGCTGTTTGTTCTCAGATCCATACAAAAAACATTAATACACTTTGTGGGCAGAACGTAGAATTGGTGAATGTTACGCCTGGTGGTACATACAGTAACCACTGGATTTACGAGGCTACGTTTTTCATGAAAATAAATGGTGTTAACACTATGATGTAAAACAGAGAGTTTTGCCAGTTAAAACGCTTCAATACGCTGGAATTAAATTTTAATCGATTTACAAATAAGGATTTTACGGCCTTCTGAAGCAAGTGGCTTCCGTTCTACACGTATTTGCAGACACATGTCATTCCTCCCAATTCATTATTCACTAATCTTCCATCCATTAAGCGCTACACAGCCTCAGCTAATGACAGCGTTCTTAAATAAATCATAAAGTTAAAACTGATTCCAGTAATAAGGCGTCCAACAGCGTACAAGGTGGGATCAAAACATAACCAGACTACGACACTGCCCTAGTCCGTACAGTTCTACTGTTAGTTTACGGTAGAAGACAACGTCTGCGGAATGATAGGCAGTTCCAGAACCGCTGAATCTGTCACTCACAAGAAAGGGTCGTGAAGCCAAGTCTTAATTTTTTGTGCTTTTTTATTCAGAAAACGACAAAGACGTGTGTGAAATAAATTACGTTTCATTCTACACCCAGGATACGGAAAGACGTCTCACGGATCTCAGGATTCAAGCTTCCTGTACTGTGACGTCGTGCTGTTAAGTGAGTGGTTTCTAAGTTTCGAAGGGTCGTAGAGGTCTTATCTTCAGGGAACAAGACTGTTTAGCTCTGAAGATGAAAGCACTATGTTGCTTCGAAACGTTGGGAACCACTCATCCAAGGACACAGCGTCACATAGAAGAAGACTCGAAAACTCAGCAATACAGCTCCGAAAACCTGATACCTCCTTCAAGTAATGATCCACTCTCTCCAAACCTCATTTCGCGGATAATCTACCCTCTCCAAATACCCCCCCCACACACACTCACCCCCCTACCCTCCATAAATCAAGCAATTCTGTCTACTTCACTCACGACCAGTCTTTTGGGCTGGTTAAGTTATTCCAAAAAGTGTTGGAGAGGAATGCAACAGTAGGTAAGGAGTGGGCACATTCTTCACCAGCCAGTGCACAACATTTAGTGGCCTTAAAAAACGAAAATTTATCAGTGTGGGTAATAAAGCAATAGGCACAAAAGGATATGTGGCAGTAGAGGTATATTTCCACATATTCTTAATATCGGTATTAGGCGACGGCGACCGTTTTACCCCCGGGAAAGAGAGCCGACATCCACTGAACAGAAGGGTGGGTGGACACCAGAGCCGGCCTGGACATTTTGGAGAAGATAATCTGTTGCTACTGCCGATAATCGAAACAAGAACGCTCGGCCGTCCAGGCTGGTATCTACTGAGCTATTCCGGCTCCATATGGCTTTAGGAAAAGCTCCTACGACAAGTTGGAACATGCTGGAACTTGCTTTAGTACAGGTAAGAAAGAAAAGTTAAATACCGTAGTGGGTCTACAAGATTAACAGTGGAATAACCTGTGCTGGGAGACAATGGACACTTCGGAAATCTCTATCTGTGACATTAATCGCCAAACATTTCCTTGAAAATTTGTGTCTCGTCATGTGAGTTAGTTTACTGATGAGGATGAGGGGATTCTTTGTGTCGTAACCATGATGTTTGACGTAAACTACAGAACACTCATTGATTACAGCAGAAAATTTCTGTAACGGGAAGAGCGCCACAGACCTTCACGAACTTCACTGCTGCTGTCGACTACGGCACTTCAAGTGCATTAAGCATGCGCGCTAGTTGGAAGACATACGAAATCCAGGGTTTCTGTCTTTACTTAAGAGATTAAGCTGAAACATCAACCATTTCACATAAACGCACCTACATACACACACACACACACACACAAATTTGATAATGAGAAAAAATATCCCGACAATCACTAGCAAGAGCACGCAGCAAATGCACTTTGTACTGCATTGTATTTACTTGGATACAAGTCGACAGCAAGGAGGCTGCCGTTACTTTAAACATGCGCAAGGCCCACAAAGAAACTTAATGTGTATATTGTTGTTGTTGTTGTTGTTGTTGTTGTTGTTGTTGTTGTTGTTGCTGCTGCTGCTGCTGCTGCTGCTGCTATTGAAGGGACACCTAATGTATTATAAAAAAGTTATTGCAGGTGTGCGCACTGTAGACAATCGATGCTTAATTCTGGGGGGTGGGGATTGTTACGCGGACGCAAAAGCCGATAAAAGACCGCAGTGAACTCTAACCTGCGAATCTTAAATATAATGCAGGGCTTAGACACAGGGTTTCCATTATGCTTGAATTTCCGGCAGAACCGTTGAACTCGTTGCGTCACACTTAATATAAATAAATTTAAATGATACCATGAAATGAACATTACATTCTAAGCGTGAAAGAGGATTACGACCTCATAGGTTTTGATCACACTTTGTACATAGCCTACTGTCATCGTCTCGAATAATGGGCGACAAAGAAGGTTACGACTAAACAGTTTAGTGAAACGCAGTGTTGAACCAATTATCTTCAAGGAATGGGAGCTTCTCTCGGCGGTAGGGGGCTTTTCCCCAACCTCAGAATTATTCTTGTATCATTTCTGACACGTGCACTAATGACCCAGGGGTTTGGCATTATCAATCATTGTCTTCGCCTTCCTCGTACATTCATCACGAACAGACAAACAACGTGGTTAAACTTATAAAAATTTCACAAAGGGACCCCACTCAAGCCGTGAAGTTTTGTGGAGGCACCCATTTCTAATTTCGTAATCCAATTCTTTGTAGAGCTTCCACTTTAAAACACAGACACAAAGAAAATATTCAACTCGGCACTCGGCAGTGTTCGGATACATCGCGTTGGTCCTGTCACTTTCCGGAACACCGTAGCTTTCACTGTACGTCGCAACGGAAGCAGGCTTTCTACGCGGTAGAGCTGTCGTGCTGGGTGAGACTGTAAAAGAAGCGCCATGTATTATTAATAACACGATCCTATACATAATTTTCTGGGCATGTAAAACTCAAGAGGCCCTTTCTATTTTTGATATGAATATTTAAACAAATAAGAAAATTTATTTGCTGCGTCTGCAGTGTAGTACGAACTGTTTGATACGAGACCAGAGCTGCCAGCCCATACATTTTGCTGTTCCTTACACACGGGATCACAGAACTGAATTACGATGCTAACCAGAGCGGCCTAACCGTAGCGCACGTTTTCACAGGCGTTCTGAAAAACAGTCCTGAAATTACAGGTTGAATTTCATTTTTGTCTTATTTGCTATAACAGAATCTATAATTTAATAGTTAAAAATGCCAAAATTACAAGAGTAATTCCAAAATGTGTAACGCCACAAAGAAACAAACAAGAAACTGTAACAATGAACAATCAATGTATGAACCAACAAATGCACTTAATAAATACGATTCATGACAAGTATCAAACTGTCACATGTTTCGGCACCGGGGCGCCATCCTAAGGGAAGGAATACAAATCCAAAACGTTAATCTAGATACTGCATCGCCTTAGATTAGCATGTTGGACTTGTATCCCTTTGTTCTATAACTCTCTTAGGATGGCGCCCCGGTACCTAAACATGTAGCAGTTGGTGCTTGTCACGAATTGTATTTTAATAAGTGCATTTTTTATTGCTATACTTATTGTAAGAGTGTGCTGCACGGTACGAATAACACAAGATTTGTAAAAAAAGCACGTCAGTGTGGACGTATCGTTTACTGACTGGCTTCCGAAGGCAAGTGACATTATACTCCAGTGTGTGACTTGAAGCAGGCCTGAGTAAGGCCACCGTATATGGAGGAAAGTCAGAGCAGTGAGGAGTACCTCAGTCTTTAGTTAGTGTCAGTGACTCTTGTTAGCTTCACCATGAAGTCAGCTGAAGCAAGTTCTGTGTATTCTGTATCTTCACCGTCACTTCCTTTGTATTTTACGTCGACAGTAAACCGTCTTGTACACCGGTTGGGTACTTTTTGTTCAAAAATAGCTAGAAATGTCCGGTAGTTCTGAATGCGTGAAAACTAATATTACGGAAGGAAAAAATAACAAACGTATCAGATAGCGACATACTGAATGCCACATCAGGGTGCAGACAATTTTAGCCTCGCTTGCTCTACCCAAAGGCACAAGTGTGCCTACATGCAATTCTCCACGTTTTTACATACTCTGAGTATGAAAAGTTCCAGACTTCAATTTCCGTCAAGCAGGTAGACTCAGTAATCACCCTTAATTTTAAACTGCTAACGAAATATGCTGCCGATCCTAGTGTCCGCGCGGTTTAAGGCGTGGGTCTGCGACCGTTCGCTTGCTGGAATTGTGAGTTCGAATCCCGCCGAAGGCATGTCTGGTTGTTGTGAGTGTTGTGTGTTGTGAGGTAGAGGTCTCTGCGTCGGACTGACCACTCGACCAGAGGAGTCCTATCGAGTGTGGTATGATAAAAAATCCTCGACAATGACGAGGCCTTGGCCCACTGGGGGCTGTTGAGCCAAGGTAATAAAATAATGCTCCTCTTTAATCAAATATCTGTTATGGTTATAAATCGAGTAATTTTTTACAACTGTCCCACTTTGCCCTATGCATAAATGAAGCAAAGGGCTGCGACGTCTGACAACAGATTTTCTGGCTTACAAATCCGTAAAATTGTTCCCCATATCTTCACAGTGAAGGCAATGACCTATCGTCTCCTCTTACAATATTTCTCCATTCTCTTCCAAAAAAAAAAAAACACTCTGTAGTATTTTCATCGCTTTATTCCCCACTTATATTTCACCTTAAAGAAACATTTCCCTAGTTTCTCATTTCCATTATAATAGTGGCATTAGTTACTCTCTGCCGTGTTGTCTATTTATACATAACCGTTTCCTGTTCACAAATTTTTACTCCATCTGTGCCTTTTCTTGCGTTTTATCTCTTCCCCACTGTACAGGAAGCAAATTCCCAGTCTACATTACCCTTTTCCTCAGATACGACACACATAATAAGAATTTTATTACCGGTATAACACCGACCGCAGTTTTAATATGGGAATAATTTCTTTCTCTATATCGACAAATCTACAGCTTGTTCAGATGTTTCATTTAACTTGGCAGTACCCCAGAATGCTGAACTATAGAATTCTTCAAACAATGCACTTCGTAGGGATAAAAAATATGTAAGTCAAAATTAATGAGGATATAAGTCTTCTGGGGCGTGACGCTGTGTCGCTGGGAGAGTGGTTTCCGGCGTTTCGAAAGGATTATTGTGTTTATATTCTAGGGTTAAGCAGTGCAAATACTTTCTTATTTGACTCTCTGAACCCTGAATACGAAAGCAATAGCGTACTCCGAGACGTCGAAGACGAGTGACCCAACTACATGGCGTCCTCTCACAAAAAACTTGAATTTTCGGCACAACGTCAAATGTCAAAGATTAAATTATTTAAGAGTCAAGCCACAGAAATTCCGAGTGCCAGGAACGAACCAACTCGCTCCGTACCTCAACAATGAATTTAACCGGTTGGAAACTCTCGTGAAGTACAATGACAAATTATTTATATAGTGTCCACAATACTCACTCCGTTCCTTTACACATTTTGTTTCACTCTCCTTTCTTTCCTAACTATGAAGTGTGTTGGGTTGCAACACTACATTAATTCAGGTGTTTGTCTTCGACATCCAGCTGCATAGTAACTAAGTACGTGCAAAGTACACGTTACTAAGGGTACGGTATAGGAAATGTGTCCGATATTATGTCCTGTCATAAGTGGTTTATTATACATATTTTAGGCGTTTCCCAGTAAAAATCCTTATGTGAACTCTACGTACTTCCGTCCGTCTATCCGTAAACCTGCTTCTCCTACTAAATCGATGCAAGCAAATTCAAGAAACTCGGTTTAGGGGTCCCGTAAAAGTCGTCGAGCAAGTGGGAGTGTCCAAAAGTGCAGCACAGTGGTAGATACACCTTACTTAAGGGCGTAAATAAAATGTTACCCTCATTCTCTAGGTCTTTCGTCCAAAGTGGTTGAAATTCGACGCCGAAAACATCCACGAACAGCCAATCTGTAATTGTCAGTGTCATGACATTAGGTTCAGTAAAGTCGTACCTTACTGGCACCTTAATTTCTACCCCTAATTTCGGCATTTATTTTCGATGTGGTAGAATATCGGTATAATGCTGCTGAGCATTTTTTGATTTTCGTGAAAATTTGCTTAAGGAACTTTACTTACGGGCGCACTAAATAAAATTACATTTACCTGTTTAATGCGAAAGCATATGATATTTTAATAGTAACGAACGTCTCGGTAAAGTCTTGTTACCAGGTCATATAGCACACACTTTCCACAGGCTTGCTGGTATATTCAGCCACGCCTTCAGCTCCTGACAGCGACAGATGATACCGCCGTTACTGGAAAGCATGGAATAGCAGGCGGTTGAAATCTAAATTCAGGTGAGCAACCAGAATATATATATATAATTTACGTTTGATTTTAAAAATTATGCTACATATACTCCGCGCCTCCTCGTGGCATGACCGCAATGCTGCACCTCCAATACACATTACAAGTCACGTAACAAACTGAGCGCAAAATTTAAACGCAAAAGAGTAACAACAAAACTGATTATGGCATTCAGTGACAGATAGGTGTGTGTGAAAACTGATTTGACGAAGTTTCCTACACTTCCGAAATTTAACGACCACCCTGATGTACAATTATACTTTATCCTATTCTCTTGGTAACAGAAACGTGATAGGATCATAACAAGCATAAGAATGATGAAAAAACTGTTGTGGTAATTATACTGTCACAAGCTTCAGCTCTCGCGTCAGTGTTTCATAATGAAGACTGATGACGACAGGCTTGCTGCTGCAGCTCGTGTAATGACAGGCCATGAAAAGAGTTCGTTACAAGGCAAAACTCTCCACTTGTCAATCCGTTGCTATGTACACTGCGTTAATATCCAAAATGTGAAAACCGTGGATCAGAGAAAGCTCATTCGGAAAAGTGGCTAGCTATGGATAGCTTGACCGGCCAACTTGGTTACACTGTCCATACGGGCTGTAGGGTATGCACAATGGATGGCTATGGACGTTCAGAAGCCTTCATGTGTGTGTGGGCCAGCAAACTAAAAGTTGCAGACGCGCGGAAACATAAGGTGTGTTATGGTCACCCAATGAAAAGGCGTCACAACCCGGAAAACTTGAACACTCAGAGTACAGGCATCGTATAGTTACTGCTTTTGGAATTTTATGTACTGACTTGGGTTGGGTGTCTATTTATTAGGCGCGGTCGCAAAATTGCGAAAAGTGACTATTTGCTTCGTCATGTCCATCCGTCCGTCCGCATAAAACTCGGCTCATAACGGACGGATGTTCATGAAATTTGATATTTGAGAATTTTCGAAAATCTGTCGAGAAAATTCAAGTTTAATTAAAATCTGACAAGTATAACGAGTGCTTTACATGAAGATTTATTTACATACATGATAATCTCTCCCTGAATACTTCTTATAATGAGAAATGTCTCAGATAAAAAGTTGTAGAGAAAATTAAAACACACAATTTATTCTCGACAAACTTTGCCAGAAATCGTGCCATTTATCAGATAATGCGGTAAATTATGGTAGAGCCGGACAGGCCATGTATAACACAGCGCATGTATATTGCATGCTGCATAACTACGTCTACAGACACACACACACTCAGAATATGTAATAAACGTTGCTTTTCCTCTGCAACAATAGTTTCGCGAACGCGGACACGTCATAGTGTCATGTGGCCTGTCCGGCTGTACAATATTTTTTTTTCTACATTCTATCACAAACAGCACGATTTAAAAAACTGAATAAAAATGTGTTTCCATTTTCTCTACAACTTTCGTCTGAAACATTTCTCATTCTAAAAATAATTCAGCGAGATATTATCATCAACGTACATAGGTATTCAAGTAAATTTCTCGTTATTCTTTTCAGATTTTAATGAGTCTTGAATTTTCTCGGCAGAATTTCGAAAAATGCCCAAATACCAAATTTTATGAAAATCCATCCAGTGGGAGCCGAGTTGTATGCGGACGGACGGACAGACAGACACAAAGACACGACGAACCTAATAGCCCCTTTTCGCAATTTTGCGAAAGCCCCTAAAGACAGAAGGGAGGCTGTTTACAGTCTCAGTTCTAAGGAAGGGAAGAAGCTGGCAGCATGAAATCTGACAGTAGGATAAATAGCTTAATCATGCCTAACAAATTCCCCATGACAATCCATTAGCAAGTTAACAATAAAAAATATGGCGACAAAGCGCCACATCCCGGAAGACATAAATCCTTTCCAGCTGAGACATATTCACGCCACTGAGAAGAAGCTGCATAAGCGTTACATGAGTAGTACTTCGTTGTACTTAGTCGTACTTAGCTTTCTTAATATTTTAATTAGAGCTATTCTAAACACCCAGGAGCAGTCAGGATGCCGAAGTACCAAAACGCGTGTTCTATATCTGTGTGGCGCTGTATGGTTTGCGTCATTGCAAACTATGTGTACACATAAGATGTCGAATTAAAAGCGGATTTCACTCGTAAATAGCTAGATTAAGAAAAGTTAATTGCACAGCTATAGGAGCACAACGGCTGTTTAATAAATAAGGTTCCCCAGCCATAAAAATTAAATGGTGTACGATTATAAAGTTAGGTGTAGCTCGTTTACAGTATGTAATAACGCGGGACACTTTTACATCTGCCCCATCTTTCCACGTTCTCTAATAATGAGGAAGTGGAAATGGCTTCACCCTGAATGTCAGCCAATTCAAGAACATGATCTTAAATTGGTGCTAAAATGGCAGGCATACGCCATTGTGCTCAGGTATTATGGTGACAAATAGCGATACTTCAGCGCAATAAATGAGCTGCTTTTAACGTGGTAACGAATCGTCAGATACGTTTTGTGACCTAGGGACCCTTACTTAGAGAATATCCTTCTCAGTTCTCGTCCTCGCAACATGCACTGCTAAAATCCGTCTTAATGTTATCCTCACATCCACTGCGCTCGCTTCAAAATGAACAATCACCGCAACGATTCCACAACACTATTCCTTGCATTACTTATCTCTCTACTGCACAAATTACCACAGCCATTCTACACAAATTTGAGGTTTACATAAACAAACAAACATCTATAGTCCCTCAACAGGCACAAGACAGTCAGTGTCTAACACACCTTTCTTATATAAACAATTTAAGAGAACATAGCTACTTTGACATAGATGGTAGGATAATATTCAAACAGATCTTAAAGAATTAGGAATGGTTGGGTCAGGCTTAAGACAGGAAAAAAAGTTGGGCTTGTGTGAACGCGGCAGTGAATATACGTGTTCCATAAAACGCGAGGAATTCTTTGACTATTTGAGGTATTGTTAGCTTCTCAGGGACTCAGTTCGTGGTTAGTAAGTACGTTAAGTTAAGTGGGTAAGTTAGGTAGTATTAAAACTGCATACTGTTCGCTGTACATGTGTGTGACAATGTCAGTGAGGCAGGTCATACCCATCGGGCAAACAGATGGACAATACAAGGAATATTTAAATAATACTAAGCAGTTCTGCTGACTTCAGGATTTAACAGTGCTACATTTCAGTAACTTCTCCCACCATTAATTGTTATCCCTGGAGATGAAACTACAGGGCCGAAACATGTAGTGCAGTTGAATAAATTGGTTTATACCAAATTTGTTTTTATATGCGCTGTAGTTTGATTTCTTTATCATCTACAATCTGTAATTATCACGTGGTGACGACGCAACGATACTTATTAAGTATTACACTTATTAAGTATTATTTTAAAAATTCGATGCTTAATGGCTTTCTTTGTCTGCTGCGATTCAGAAACGTCTGTAGTCCCTTTCACTTTAACTGTTTCGCATCTAAAGCCTTGGTGCAGTGCCGCACTAAGCCTGCAGTTTTGTGTGAACTTTCTCTCTTCAGAGATTTAAAACTACAAAACATCTTGGAATAAGAGTGACAAACTGATTTTCAAAATTTTATACGACGAAATTTGCGGTGCGCATTATGTACCGGAACTTCATACGTCAACGACTATGATGAATGTAAAAGCAATAACAATAATAATATACTCCTTTCTTTTGGGTGATTCCTTGGTGTCTGAATGTTGTATGCAGACGTTTCGGAACAAGCTGTTCCATCTTCATAGGTCGTGCGAACATGAAGAAGAAACAGAAAAATGTTCCGAAACGTCGGCACATAAAATTCAGAAGCCGGGAAATCACCTAAAAGAAATAATACAGCATTCAGAACAGGACGAAAGTTTGAAATCAAGAATAATATACCCCATAATAAAACCTCGTGAAAGGGAAAAACTATGTTTCACCTCAGACGTTCAATTTACTCGTCCTTTGCAACAATTTTTCGTTAATGTTCGATAATCTGACACTCCAAATGATTACGGTATTTAAATATCACCAACGGCACCATTAAACAGAATCATGATGTTTCGATTTGTTACATAATTCCATCTGTCTCACTGCTGCCATATGGCATATCACTCAATCCATTCGTATTTCACGAACCAAGCCTATTATATAAGGTACATTTTAGACTTTTTCAATTGTGGATATTTTATTTCTTTCTGTACAGAAGCAAATACGTTTCGGGTCAGAGACTACACCTCCAAATCCAAACCCACATACATTAGAACACCATCTCAGCGATGCGTGGTTGCTACAGCATAATAACGGGAGACTAAAACGAGCGAAACACATGAACAGCGGCAGAGCACGTGCTCATCTATTATAGCGCTGACCGCGGTTAGAGGAGTAATCTGCATATCACAACGCGCATAAAAAATTCCGACCCAGATTCTCGGTTAACCACTAGCGTGAAAAAAAAAAGTTCTCCAGGAAAGTGTCACATAGCCTGTAGGTTCATACGTGCTGTTTTGTCTGGCAATTGGGATCCAATGTTTGTCACTAAAGTGTTACATGAACCGATATACACAACTGTGCAGATCTAATATATTGGTCCATCATTCAGCAATGTTACATGTTTCGGCTGTCTACATCAGCCTCCATCAGGTAGGGATCAGTTCACAAAAATAATTTTCGAAAAACACTCAAATATCAAATTTCGTAAAAATCCGTCCAGTGGGAGCCGAGTTGTTGCATGCAGAAAGAGAGACAGTTGGACAGGCAGACATGACGAAGCTAACAGTCGCTCTTCACATTTTTCAGAAGGCGCCTACAAACTGTAAATTTATTATACACTAAATATTTCTACAACGAACGATCTGCAATATGCAAATCCTGCTGCTTTGTGCCAGCACACGAATCGTGCCGTAAGTTACGTCATTAGGCTTACCGGTGCTACTTGCATTTAAAGCGAAACATTCTCTGCAGCAGAACACACGTAGACCTAACTTAAAGAATTTTAAGAAGGAAATAAGATATGTAATGCACATCTGATGAAAGAATAGTCGCTCTGCTGTGTATAAAAACAAACAGCAAGCCTCGTTTCCCATGAAATCGAAAGGAAATAATGTCAATCTAAGATAAGTTTAAAGGGTGTAGTGAATAGGATCTAATTTCGCTAGATACAATGTCAGAGTAAGAGAGACGCCACTAATTAGATGAGATCAGATTAAATTTACTTCTCTTTAATGGCTGTTTTCAAACGAGTCTCCAGGCAATGACGTAGGTGTATTTCGGCTACAAACACAAACAGAAGCATTTACTAAACGCTATCTTCACACACAGACCCATAACGTGCACGCAAGCACGCAACAACAAACACTACACAGCAACACGCATACGAAACAAAAGCATACATAGTACACACATAACGTACGGAAACACGACGTTTACTGTAGACCCAAGAACCTATCCATAACAGCTGCACAGTAGCACGTACAAACGTGCAGGCGCCTTTATACAACACTGTGCTGCCGGTCAGCAGTAGCAGAGATATTGCCGCTCCGACAAGCAGTATCAACCCAAATTTTTTCATTCCGTGCGTAAAAAATGACTCAACAACTGCCCCCTTTATTAGTCTTTTGAGTCAACGAATACGTTGTGAAAAAAAAACTAAAAAAGTGGAACCCTAATTTCGAGTACTTCTCGTCAAGAAGTACAAAACACCAATATGCGAGGCGGCAGTGACGCAGCAGACAGAGACAGCAGACGGCAGAAAAATGCGTAATATTGCAAATTACACAAAGTAAAGTTCACCCTAGAACAGGTCACGAAGGCTTACAGGAGGAGTACACGTTTAGCTCTACCCTGGCTTCCACCTCGGTTCTAGACGGCCACTTATACAAAATAACAATATGGCAGTCGTGCGCAATCATTCTTTTGTGCTCCGTATGTTGGTAGTAACCAGTAACCTACAGAGTGCTTCAATACTCTCTCTGGAGTCCACCCAGACTCCGAATGAATGAGTACCAGTGACAAGGGGGTGGGAGAATAAGCGGCCTAAGCGTCAAGCTGAACACAAGTCCATCTGGCGCTGAGTTTAAGTATGAAAGAACCAATACCAGCACTCCGTTTACATGAATTCATAGCATGCGCAGAAACACAGTTGCGTTTTTTTTTTGGGTGACGTTCAGGAAACATCCGTATCATTATGTTAATTTAGCACGTTTCGTGACAATATGTGCAGCCAAAGTCACATTATACTTCGGGACGTACATGAAATTTTACCCTACTTTCCAAGATTTTCTTCAGATATTGATGAAATTTGGTACAGAACATGTTCACAAACATGTATGCTGTAGTTGTTTCTGCCAATCGACGCAGTAAAGCAAACTTTACATGGGGGTGTAAATAAATTTTAACTCGCATTATACGCACTTACTGTCCGATTTGGACGAAACTTGGTACAAGCGGTGTCGCAGTCTGTTGAGGCACTGTGCTACAGGCCGGAAGGTCGCGGGTTCGATTCCCGATAATGTCATTGGAGTTTTTCATTGACATAATCCTTCCGGCCGCACTATGGCCGGAGGGTCGACTCGGCCTCTAACAGAAATGAGTTTCAGGAACATTTCCCGGGGGTATAAAGTCGGCCGGTGCGTAGAATTGACAATCTTACCAACTTCATGTGCCGACTGTCTAGATATCTGGGAGCCTCAACCTTCTGGAAACCTACGGGCCTGTAATAGGCCTGCACAGCGACTGCTGTACATTTGGCACAAGATACCTGCACACAAAGCTACTAATCATTTGAGAGTTTAGTGAAAATCGCCGCAACGAAGCCTGTACGTTTCTTACCGGAACAAATGCAATACCGTAAATACATGTGATATCTTGAAGGTAAGGAACGCCCTGGTGAAATCTACGTGATACGTCAAGGAATGTATCGTTTGCCGCCTTTGTTGTTTGTGAGTGCAATCTAAGCCAAGACTTCCACAAAGTTCCGCCATCTGTTTTTGTATTTATGACGCAAAGAGTAAGCATGTACAGAGGCACACCGGAACTAGACGCCTGCCTCGCCTTGCAAATGAACATGCTTAGGGATAACAAGACACGCAAAGTAGGTATAACGTAACACTGTGGCGCGTTCGCGTAACCATCGTTGCCGTGTAAAAGCAATAAGCATTAAATACTATGAGTATGTGTTTGTATTCTTGCCTTAATTATCCGGCATGCAAAGCGCATTCGCCGTATTATAGTCATCTGTGGCGGTCTGTCCGGCTGTACCATATTTTTCCACATTATCTCATAAACGGCACGATTTTCGGAAAAAAGTTATTGAACACAAAATTTGTGTTTTGATTTTCTCTATAATGTTTGTCTGAAACATTTCTTATTCTAAGAAGAATTCAGCGATATATGATCATAAATACATGTAAAGTACCCGTTATTCTTGTCAGGTTTTAATTAAGAAAATCCGTCCGTTTGGAGCCGACTAGTTCCATGCAGACGCTTCGCCGGACAGACGGACGGGCAGACATGACGAAGCTAACAGTCACTTTTCGTAGTTTTGCGAATGCGCCAAATACAGGGTGTTTCAATACCTATGTCACAAACTTTTCTTGGGTATTCCCCACCACAAAATAAGCAAAAAAGTTCCTATCAACATGGGTCCAAAATTGAAGAGGTTCCGAGATATCCAGTGCTGTGTAGAAATCTGAGAATTGCGATTAAGACTGCTGAGTTGCCCTTCCACATAAGATATGATTCTCATGTTACGGCAGT
>JGI20166J26741_12052250_pt1 | contig 18953 bp, 6 predicted proteins | sample TergutCu122P5_FD_26741 | JGI IMG/M metagenome (IMG submission 26741)
CCCCCCAATACGCGTTGCATAGGATGGTGGGTGGACCCACAACAGCTCTGGATGCTTTGAAACAGAAAGAAACTATCCTGTCCGTGCTGGGAATCGAAAATCTTTCCCCCGAATTTCACGGCGTCCCTTATTCAGTACACCGAATTTGATACGTCCTTTACTTAAATGGAACAGAACAATAGTAACACTAATTGATTCACAGTACTAGTAACTTATGCAGTGGGAAATTATGCTTTGAATTACACTCGTAACCCCTCTATTTCTCCAGAAGATTCACATAAGCTCTGGTTATGAATTTAACGTAACCACGGTAATGAAACGTGCTATGGAGGTTTAAACAGGTGTGTATGTGTTTGAGTGCAGAAACCGAGAAACCCTCAAATAGTAATCAGTACAAACAACTCAAGTTGTTCTTTCGAACGCACTACAGATTTGTCTACACTGGAAGTACATTACGCGAAGAGAGACTTCTCACTAGCAGTGTCTTTTACGGCTGTAGGATATTCAGGGTCGAGGCTGTTTCATATTTTCTCCTGACCTGTGCGATCCAATGTCCCGTCTTGTTACGTCTGCTTGTGACAGAGAATTTAAAGTCCGGGGAGAGTGTAGCTGGACATTCGTAGATATCCGAGGCTGCAGCACACCAGCATACACAGACAGCCACAGCACACCAACATATCTGCATTGTGGCACTGTACCTGTAGCATACAACTAACTCAATGAAATACGCTCCATTTTATTTAATTTTAAATTTAAATAATAAATCGAGAAAAAAAATGTTTTTCAAATATACCGCGAGCCACTGCTTTGTTAGGTCTGTTTTAATATTTCAGTTCTCATTTTCAGGGTTTCTGGCAAAATTATCTGTCGAATTTTTCGTCTCTGTCATGCTTATTATAAGTCCCACTCGTCTCATATTTCAAGACTTAATTATCCAGTTCATGTCCGATAAAAGCACAAATTTTGAAGAATGTCATCTTGCAGGTTTCTCCAGCTTCTACTTACTTTACGTTGTTTCCAGTATCATTATTTTTCCCAGCTTGGCCGATATGCCCTTAAGATGGAAACAGGAACTCCCTCCGAAACGTTGGTACCTTTCTACCAAACCGCAAACTGTCACAGCCCAGAAGAGAGTCAGTATCTTACTACTCACCAGTATGATATTTTACAATATGACAGAATTAAAAAAAAAGTTAGGATCGCATTTGTATAAAGTACTTTCCCAGTCTTCTGACAACCTTCCCTCATTTATCTTACCATATTGTTTACCGTGAATAATAATAATCCTCAAACTTGAGTTTCTTTTCAGAAGCTTTTGGTGCTTATAATTATACTGACTGGAGTGAGTAGTGAAATACACACCGTCTAGAACCAAGGGTCTGAACATGGTTTTAAATTCCAACCATTATTTTTTGAAATAAAGGAAGAGAGACTCGAACAGCGAAGCGATAATTAACCTGTTGCTTCTTGTATTCCTGCGTTGGCAGAGTACTTGCTACTTCTCTATGCCAAATAGATTAGAAGATTTAGAATGTTTGGAAGTAAGTTTTAAAACACCTTTCGAAAAATCCAACTTCATAGCACGGTGCTCGAGGAAAGACAAGGAGTTCGATTGTTAGAGTACTGGAAGCTGTAAACTCTACCACATGCCGGTTGATTGTGGATTTCAGCGACCCTGTTTAAAGAATTGTTCTCTCCCTTGGCTTTGAAGATATCTGTTATTTATAGCTTTGTTTGGCAGAAGTAGAAGCATAGACCAGATTCAGTAATGCTTGCATCAGTGCACAGCGAAAAGGTTACAAGGAAATCTTAGAAGTTTTAATCATTATCTCACCAGTTATCTAACATGCTTGGAAGTTGAAGGAAGGTATTTCCAACATTTGCTTTAACGTGATGTAAATTATGTTATGTAAGACATGTTAATGTAGATTCTATTGCGGATTCCGCTTATTTCGGCAATATGTAAGGAAATAACTTATAATGTGACTGAAACCAAAACAATAAATATGCTATCACATACAGAGCTAAATAGAAGGTGTGGAGGAGTGTATCTGCATGTGAATTTAGACCATATTTTATGTATTTGAATTATTGTTTCATTTTAATGATACGCAATATTTAATTAATTTAATCAGCTCATGGATTAGTTTCTCCAGAATAATATTGCCATAAGATTACAATTTAATGCAAATAATAATTGATTTTAATGTAAATAAGTATGTGGCAGTATTTTATTAAGATCACTTTAATTTTCATATTATTGAATTCAATATTTTTTAGAAGTATAATATAATGACAAACTTCGCATATTAAATATAAAGTCCACAGAGGAAAACTATTATGTCTCTCTTGTTTTTATAAAGTGCACCACCTTGCGTCGATGTTAAAGAATGAATAGTAAATATTTTTTTTCTATGTGTTAGTTGTGTGTTTATGGTAAGGTTTTACTACTGAATTGATTTAGCAAAGTGGTATGGAAGAAAATGTTACAGTACTTCACAATACAGGCCAGAATTTTGTACTAGTCCATCTGTCCTTGAAACGAGAGTGATTATATTCGTAACAGTAGCCTGAATTCAGGCATTGCGCAGTGAATATTGCGCAAACATGACCCGAGTTAAGAATTATTTTGCGTGAATTCAAGCCGCCATTCTATATCAACGCATAGCGTACAGTGTATCTAAATAGAACGCTACTACCCCAGTTCACTTGAAGCAAAGTAATTAGTACGAGTGTTAATGAACGAATTTACTCACCAAATACGAACCTCTTCTATAAACTTCTCTTCAAGAAATGAGGTCTTCCTGCAGATGACTTTCTGCTTCGTCGTTTATGTACCCCGTTAGACAAGGGATTTGCAAAAATTATCTGCTCAGATCCTATTAGTTCGGATTAAGTATAGTGCAAAAGATGCAGATTGTATAACATATGTTATTATTCGGAATGTGTACATGGTATGTGTCATCCTGTCCTGTCATTGTGATGTTGTATTTTTATGAGGATGTAAATGGGATATTAAAGAATAACACGTACAGCTGCGTTCAAATATTACGACTTTTGGAATCTGAAACTAAGTAGGTAATCGAATCTCTACGTTTCAAGGCAAATTAGTACTTTCATCTTGAAGGGAAGACATATCCATTTAAGACGAGGAAACTAAAGTGGGGTGTCCTAGTAACAACTGACGCAGCGTGATGTTCCTGGAGACATTCTTCACAGCTCACTTACATTAGTTGAGGAATATATAGCCTTATGAGATCACCTCGCTCTTTTTGTATATCCATAGTTCAACCGTTCAAGCCTTTGACTGATCTTTACAAAACGTGGTATAAAATATATGCTTTGTAATTTTTCTGGAAATAATAGGATCAATACAGATGAGGCGCAAATTGTAGGTTTGTTCCGACATCAGTGTGGCTTAATACATGGTTATTAAATGATGCAGTCTGGCATGTAGGTGATGGAAAAAGTGTTACTTTTTAATGGTTAAAATTTACGTAGAATGTAACATCATGACGGCCGTGTAAATATTTTTATCCTCAGCTAAATGGCGATAACTAATGAGCGGTTGGAATTAACCACGTGAATTTTGGTACATGGATATTGTTTGTAAGCGAAAATTTACAAATATGGCGACACTGTGAACCTGAGGTAATATTCTACAGATTACTTAAGTAATGTGGGGGTGAACCTTCGGGATCCATAAAATGCGAAGAATTTCTTGACTAGCTGAGAACCTGCTGTCTTCTCAAGAAGGACTCTGATCCATTGGGGAGTAGATAAACAATCATCTCTTAATGAAACCAAAATACTGCTACTACTAGTACTACTAAAACAACTACTCCTACTACTACTACTACTCTACTACCACTATCACTACTACTACCACTACTACTACTACTACTACTACTAATAACACTACTACTACTACTACTCTGCAGAGCTAGAACTGTGCGTAATAAGCAAACAGATTTCTCCTTCTAATTCAATGTTGCATTTTGTAAGAGGATGGTTGTTTGTAGGTGGTATCTCTCGCAACTATGAGCTTGTCTGTTACCTGGCCTCTATGTTATTAAGGCCGCTTATAAACCCATACGTGATTTGGGTTCAGAGCAGCGGCTTTTGAGTTTAGCGCTTTGTGATAGGAGACGCGGGGAGAATTTTCACCGTCCTTATTTGGGCAGTGTTAGACAGTAGGATGTATGATGTATTATTGCAGTCCTTGTGGGAAATTTGAAACAGGCTTATTGGAAGTCGTAGGTACTCCGTTAGGATATGAAAGGGGTTCTGCTTTGTAGACGAAGAAAGTGAGTTGCTTTTGTGTTAACAATATGACGTTTCGAATAATTTTTCTTTTCCATACCGAAAGAAAACCCGGTTAGCTTATTCAGTGCAGTTACTAGGGTACGGAACGGACAAGCACAAAATCGGGGTTTGGTTTTCGGTGGCGACCACAGAGACAAGAATGAAAATGGGGCCCACTCAGCATCAAGTTGTACCCGTTCTGTAAGCTTTTTTTTTCGGGGGTAAAGCGACCGGAACGCAACACCATCCACTGTGTTCCACCCTCTTGTACCAATTCTTGACCTTTAAAAGAAAACGAGCCGGAATATCTCAGCACAGTGAATACTGAACAAGTTGGTACAGTCCACATCGCCTGTGACTTTAGGCTGGAACGCATATTATTCTAACTCAAATTTTCCGTGGCTTAACCCATCGTATTGAAGCAAATGCCGGTATAGTACCTAAGTTTAGCCGTAACCTTTCCTTCCATTTCCTTTGACATTTATTATTCACCAGTAGACCTAACTCTTCTGTTCGATTGTGTGAGGTGTGAGACATTGCTAGCATGACATAGTAAACGATAAATAAATTGGCAAATTGGCTAGGCTACGGTATGCAAGTCTGGGAAATCAGGGTTCAGTTTCCGGTAGAGGCAGGTATTTTCTACACGCCGAACCAGCCGCTTCTGTACCTTGACACAGCATCATTTTCCTTTAAGAATTTCTTCAGGCCGTGAATCTTTTTACACTTATCTAGTGACGATGTTAATGCGTGAATAGATAACCTCCATTTCATGGAAATGTCTTAATGATGTGCTAATTGAGCGCAGGGTCTAACTTGTCTGTACTGCTGGTTAATAAGTGAAATATCCATCAAATGCCTTTCTTTTGTCGCTCTCATGATCACCGCAGATGTTACGAGGTTTCCCAGCTAATGCAGGCGATCTATGAGGTAGAGACTGCCGTGATCGGTTGTAGATATAGTACCTGAATTTATCGTGACAACAAATGCAATTGTGTAATATCATATCCAAAAGTTCACCCCGTACCAAGGGATAGATCGTGTGAAAAATGAAGTATAACCTAGAGTCAAGGAAGAAAGGAACATCCTTCCTATATTATATGAAGGAAAGCTACCTGGACTGGTCAAATGTTGCGTAGGAACTGCCTTCTCAAACACGTTCTTGAAGGAGAGATAGAAGGAACGAGAAGACGAGGAAGATGACATAAACACCCAGTAGATGACCTTAAGGAAGAGCGAAAATACAGGAAATTAAAAGAAGAAATATTAGCTCGCACTCGGTGGCTAACTGCCTTTGAAAGAGGCTGTGGGCCTGTCGCAAGACAGTCTGCGCAATGTTTGACCTCGCAATCAGATAATAGAACGATTACTCCTCGAATTTTCCTGACTCACACGTCGTTCTTCATAACACAGACCGGAGGGTATCGGAAATTGTCTTACGGCTAAGCTCTACCCAGCCTCATATTTGCTCTTGGCAACGAAATAAAGTTGTTATTTTGCCACTTTTGAAAATTAAAACTTACTCTGCAGAATAACAATTGACGGGATGTGACTCAATGTAGTATGACTTGAGTCCACAGATGTTTCTCCGAAACAATGGTAAATTGTGGCTAACTGTCCGGCTTTATGTCACAGAAGGCTGCAGCATAATTTTCACCTGATCCTGTTGCTTCTCACAAAGTATGATAACGCCTGTACAACCTCTTGCTATGTGTGTCAGACCAACCAATATCTTTTACACTGTTAAATATTAGCCTACATCGATTGCTTTTGTTAATATCAAATTAGACCTTTGGACTTAATTACTCCATAGTCGTGTTGTTGATTATAGCACATAGGCTAACTTCTGGCACTTGCTTTGTTTGCTGACAGAGGTCCACAAGTTCATGTCTCCCTGCCGTTTGTACTGTCATTGAACATGACAGTTGAGCAAGCGCTAAAGCTCCGAACGTGAAGTAACGATGTGTCCACTTCGAAAATATTGCAGAATACGACTGTCCTGACTGGAGTATTTCGTGTTATTTCTCAGTTACCGAGTTAGAGCTGTTTGAATCTGGCGCTCAGTTTTCGTTAGATTTTTGTGTGGTGTTGGACAAAAAGCGAATTGATAAAAGAAAGGTAGACACAGGAGACGATTTGCTGGCTCACATTTTGGATGCTGCTGCCCGCACAAAGAAACGTGAAGATAAACTCCGACGAATAACACGCGAGTTTCGCACACGAGTTGCAAAGTGAATTGAGGTTGACGGTGGGATTTTCGAAAATTTGTTGTGAACGGTGACATGTTTTGTCATTTTTGTGTAAAACAAACTTCTCTTTTAAACATTAAATTAAAATTAAAATTAAATAAATAATAAATAATTTCACTTTTCTTATTTCCTTTCACAATGCTTCTGTTATTAGTAGATTAAAACGGCCGTATCTCGGTAACCATTCAGTATTAGACATATGTTTGTATGATTGTTTTTCTCAGAATGTCTCATAATGTCAGCTCTCGAAATATTGGCCTTTCCTCCTGAATCACCCTGTACTGTCACGAGGACAATGAAATAATTTTAAACCCTCTTAAATAAAACTTAGGCCAGTAGTGACTTCACAAGAAGCTGGGTGGATTTCAGGTGTGTTTCTTCTGCGGAGGCGTGTAGAAAAACCTGCCTAATGTACCTACATATCCTTATCTTCTTAGGTACATTCTGTCAACAAACAGACCTGTTAGTAGCTCTTATATTAACAGCGATAAAACAGTCGGTGTCAATAAAGAAAAACTTGTCATAAATGTTTCTCAAATTTCTGAATATCTCTTCTGATATTAAGTAATACTGATTGCTAATTTTGCCTTGCTCCGTGCTGTTACGGAATGCCGTGACTGTGATATTAAAACTCGGTGAGCATTGTACGTGTCCAACACCTTTAGCAGACATGGCAGTTAATGGCAGTTTAAGGTTCCCGAATACCGTGCTCTTGTCGCCATGGGAACTGTGTGTCTGACGTCAAAGCAAGGGTAATACCCACCTGTGGCTTTCGACCCTTTCGCTGCATCATGCATGATATGTGATAGCGTCGAGCAATTCCAACTGGAATGTTATGTTCTACCCCCTGTAACCCGTGTAAAATTAGTGGCTTGTCCCAACATAGTCGCTGTCCGACCTATTAGTCACCGTCAACTGAACGAATGTTTTCATATTACCGTACTGTGTTGAACAGAGTGTTTTAAGTTTCCACTGTGTCATGAACAAAATTTGGATGGGTTGGTTATTTTGTATTACATTTTTACAGTATACGCTAAATTTTTCAAATTGAACAACCAGTAATTTACACATTCCTGCATCGCACATATATTTAATATCCCCTGCTCCTTTCAGCTATCTTAAGGGACATAATTTACTGCTATAAAAATACCCTCAGTTCATTTACTTTTTTCGGTGACGATAAAATCCGCAATACAATCAATAAATACATTTTGACGAAGAACAGGCCGAAACATGTAGGAGATATTAAACACATTTGCGATCCGTATACTTCGGCAGTTGCATTATTTGGGGTGGTAACTTAACTGATACAAATCAACTGAAAAAATATTTTAACACGACGGAGGAGGTACTTCATTGCACGGGACTTTGTTTTTCAGAAGGGAGGTAAAGGAATCTGAGACAATTCCTTGAACAGAACAGTTGATTCATGGCATATAAATGTGAATAGATGCGTTAGCACACGAGAAAAAGTTTCCGATTAAGCAAATAGATCTAATGTTATTGAGAAATGTTGTGTATAAAGTGTAACAATTTGTTATGCAACTAATCTTTAATTAAAAATTAGAAATGTTATCATTTTGACTGCGTGCTTTTACATTAATAAACGAAATGCCCAGTTTTTCTTATTATTTCTCACTTGTTGGTTTATTTGGCGATTCTTATCCACGAGGCGTGTCCGGAAAGTAAAAATACAAAGGTCTTAAACATGTACAGCATTTTTAATTTACAAGAGCGACACTGTGAATGAATTGCCTGTACATAACTTTATTTTTCAACATAGTCGCCGGCATTGTACAAACATTTATTAAGTCTTGGAATTAGCTTCTGTATCCCCGAGTCATAGAAGTCTGCCGCCTGCCCTTTGAACCACGCCATGACTTCTTCTTGCACCTCATAGTCGTCGAACTTATTCCCACCGAGATGTTTCTTTATGTGAAGAAACAAATGGAAATCGTTCATCTCCTTCCTGTGCGTAGCGGGTGGGAAACTTAAGCGCAGAACCCATCCGTTTCTTTATGTGATCGATAACATTTTGGGCACCCAGCGTGCGCACAATTTTCTGTACCCTAATTTTTCTGTCACAGCTTCAAAAATTGTGGTCTTAGACACTTCGGGAATGATGAGATGCAACTCTCTTATCGTCACGCGTCGATTTGCGCGAATCTCTCCTTCAATTTCCTGAGAAGGTCGTCAGAGATCAAAGAGGGCCTACCGCTCCTTTGTTCGTCCTTCGGAGAATTCACTGCACCACTTCGTCACGTTTTTCCGATTCATAACGTTACTATAAACAGCAACAGTATGTTTGTGAATTTCCACTGGACGTTCACCTTTTGCGTTGAAAAATCGTATGACGGAACGCACCTCGCATTTGGCGGGACTTTGGATCAGCGCTGCCTTTTCAAACACGTCTCACTAAAAAAAAAGCCGGTTCTACCACTGCCAAACGAACACAGCTCACAGGTAAAGGATCAAGGTCGACGGCAGTGTTGCCATAATAACATAAAAAATTTCCCTATCGGCCTCACGTGATGTATCTTTACTTTCCGGTCACGCCTCGTAAATTCGTGTCGCAAATTTTTAAGATTTATTTGTAGAGTGTTCAAGGTTAAAATATCAGAATGGATACAGACTGAATTGACAGTCTCTTCTGCAGTTTTACACAATAACTCTAACAACATTACCCTTCAAAATGAGTGTTAGTGACTTTATATAATGCGGGAAAATAGCATGCACTTTTACACTTTATTTAAAAGAAGTAATTTGACAGTTTGGTGGGAGAATCTTTTGTCTTTTAACTACATTTTTTGTGTATGTCACAGATTTTTTCGAAAGCAATCATTCGGCTACTTGCAGTTTGGATTGAATTGCAAGATTTTTCAAGCGTGACAATATCGACCTGAATTAAACTCCTTGGCCCTGAATATGACGGCACTAAGATATTTCGAATCGTCTGTTACAATTTACCAGTCGACACGATGCAACATCCGGAAAGACTTGTGCTTCAAATTTCTTTATCTATGCCAGCTATTATTCATTATAAATAAAAGTAATGTTTTACTCTAGAGAATGCAGCTGAGCTGCACAGAAGGGGCAGAGTCTCTTAAGCCTCGCGATGACGGTCGGAAGGAAAGATTCGGATCCTGCCAAAAACGTGAATTTATATCACTACATGACTTTCCACTGGTCTCAGTTTGTTAGGTTCCTTGTTTAAAACAAGGTTAAAGCGAAATTCAAGCATATCTCTGGCCACAGAGAACACAAAAGAAAAGAGCTTATTTAGTTACACGCAAAAAAAAAAAGCGAATACTCTCCAGTCCAAAGTACTTTTTTCTTTGATACATTGCTTACTCTTCACAAGAAAAGGACGGCCGACTTTCCCCAGCGCAAACAACTACCGAGATCAAATACAAACTTCACAATCACTATCTGTAATTTAGTAATAGTAAAACATTCCTGATCAGAAGATTTTACCCGTAGAACATGCGGGGACACATTGCACGGAAAAATTTATAGTAGTTACAAAATAAAATTTGGTACAATCGTTCAGTGAGTAATGTCTTCTGTCAGCGCTGCTTTCAACATTTCGTGTCTTAACATCAAGTCTCTTACTGTTCTTGTGTCCCTGTGAGAATGGGGTGACATGTCGTGTGCCTGCCTGAGCATGGAGGTGTTAGTGTCGGGGTTTCATTACTCCTTCGCCACCTGTCACGTAACTGATTAGTTTCTCGAAATACGACTGTTCCATTGCTGCCTGAAAGAGCTACAGCTGTCACCAAACACGAAGTGCGTTTTAAATTCTCTTGCCACTAACGTCCTATGTAAGCTCATAGCAATATTATTTTTGAAGAAGCGTAATTTTTTTTTAGGTTAAGCCTGTATACACTTATTCTTTCTTTTTCTCCCTATATTAGGCAATAACTGGTTTTATGAAGGCTACTGAAATTTGATATTAATATTTTGTAGTAAGGTGTAAAGTGGCCGTGAATGAGGTTATGCCGTATAATAAGTTTATATGAATATCTGTGTCATGGTTACAGTTGTCTAAATGTTGAACACATACAGAATGTTGAGGCATAAGTCGTAACACTAAAAGAAGTGCAAATATTATCTTAAGTTATGTCTAGGTCCTGTAAGAAGGAGTCGGCTTTACAAGCAAATTGCCTGTGGTGTATTAAAGCAGCACTTGACTGGGATAAGTTTTGTAAAAATTGTACTTTTTGTAAGGTAAATAGAACAAAATGTGCAAACCGACGCTTGTAACTGATGTACCTGAGGGGGAGATTCTGCTACAAAACTCTCGTTCTTCTCCCTGGTGAAGCAGTACCACGTTCTTCTTATCGAACGAAGTCTATTATACACTTCACAAGAGTACGCCATTTGAATCTACTCTCATACAGTTGCATTCAGTTTACAAGATCACCCACCACTTTATTAATATTTATTTTCTATTGCCTTTCCTTCTCCACCTGGGGGCTTCAAGCGATACGTGTATATTCTCTTACCGTGTTTGTACTGAAACTGAGTATGCAATTTTGATGTATTTCTAGCCTAGTATACCGCTGGGCTGGAATTCTCCGTGACGTAATCGCAGTGGCGAGGGATATATGGCCAGAAATGTACATAATGGAGCTTGTAGTCGTGCAGTTTTATGCTGTCTCCTGCTATGTGCTTTATCTTAGGTCCAAACATTGTCCTCAGTACTCTGTTTTCAAAAATACCTCGGTGCTTACTATTCTTTCAGGTAGATGAAACCAAGTTTCACACTCGTGTAAAACAAGAGGTGAAAGAAGTTCGTAACTGCATAATTACTATTTTGGTACTTGAAGCTTGAAGTTTGTGTTTAAGAAACTGGAAGATTTAAGATGATGAGAAACATTCAATGGATTGAATGTGTTAAAAGAGTCATTCAGGAAATGTGTTCAGTATTCATGTTACACTGTTTTACGATTTAACGCTATTTAGTTTTGTAACGGGGACTAAATTACAGGACTGCAATTTTAACATAACCATTAGGAGAATCTCATGTATCCTAAGCGCGCGATATTAGTGCTGGGGTAGAAGCGAACAAATACAGCGTAGCGCAGGGAAGAATTACATAAAAACTTTTCGGATACTATTGTCCGTAATAAACGTTTTAATTCCACTTCGTCCTGATTTTATTTATAAGCAGAGATAGACTTAGATTATTGCTTTGTCAGTTGATGCGTGTTCACATGTCCACCTGCATGCCTGGTTCCAGCTACCCTTTAAAGCGAAGTAGTCGCTTTGTGTACCACAAGCTTTTAGTTCAAAAATTGTACTCTGTGATTATATTGCATTCATGTGCTTTGCTCACATCTCAGAAAACAGAGTCTGTTTCCTGGTACAGTGTCAGGTGATTGGTGTTGATAACCGAGACGGTGTGTTTACTGCGAGATGCGAAAGAAATACCTAAATATAATTTTGGCGCCTGACATTACGTTGTGTTTTTCAGTAACGCAACATACAAAGTCAATATCAGTCTAAACACAACTAAACTCTATTTTATTTAATAGAACGGCATGTTTTGTCCTAGGCTAAGCCATCCTCAGGTTCACAGTTTTAAAGACATTTTGAAGTAGAATGTACAAGTAATCTTTTATTGTTTAAAAATGGTTAAATTGTTAAAATAATCAAAGACACTACCTGTCCGTTGTTACACAGCCTCCAGTTGACACAATGTTCTGATTTATTTTAACATTTTAACTACTTTTTAATCACATCAAACTATTTGTACATGCTACCTCAATATGTTTTTAAAAATGTTTGTGACCCTGTGGATGGCTAGGCCTAAGCCGAAACACTTCATTCTGTTAAATGACATAGAATGCAGTTGTGTTTAGACTGACATGGACTTTGTGTGTTGAGTTATTTAAGTGCAATTTAATCGGAGTCTTTGAAAATGTCATTTGACCTGTTGTATATGTGCACCTGTAAGATTTTATTTAATGACAATTCTGTGTAATATAAATTAACAGCATACGTCTGCATTACAATCTTAGTTGAAATCGATAATTGATAAACCGTCTTTTTTTGGAGTATAAAAATCAATACGGCGCTGAATCAAATTAGAATGTTTCAAAATTATATACAAATAAATTTCTTTTAAGAATTAGGCACATAGAATATGTGAATATCCTTAATTGTGACGTACAACTGCAGACCCAGAGCAGTAGAAGTTGTTCTGAAATGGATTACGACAGTTACCAAACTGCAATTAATAACAGACTGTCTGTTTATAGCGTGTCCCTTAATGACCTTAATCTTCGCCTGTTTTTCGCAGAACTTCTTGCAATTAGGTAGAACCTTCAGGTTTGCCTTTCAAGAAGCTCTAACTTGTTGCATATGTCAGGACGCGGTTATGTTGGCAGGTTATTAGACTGGAGACTAATATTCCTCTAGGCCATAAACTGAGGTCAGTATGGACACATTTCGTTTTACGATCAATATTATTTCTTCAGTAGTCTTGATGTAGCTAGGGTTTGTGTTGCTGTACGAGACACTACGTTGGTTACTGTATGAAGCCCTGCTTTTTGTTGTACAGTGACTTGAACAATAACGAATAACTTCTGAACATTTTGCACTTGACAAGTCACAGTGACGAGCAGGGGTAGGTTACTCACTGACTAGTGTACTGTGTGGGTAATCAAGATTCGATGTCCAGGAGGAAGAGGAAAATTATCTTTGCCACATTGTCCAGACCGACAGTGGGGCCTACTCAGCTCCATGTTCAGCGTATACCAATGAGCCCTATCCGGTATCAAAGTGGCCGTCGCTTGAAGCTGACCACTGGATTGGGACTATTGCCGAGGACAGGGATGTGTGTAGCTATGTCTTCATTTCGCCATACATCTTTATAGCGTAGCGCGGAGGACGCGATTTGTTTATAATGGTACTAAACTGGTAATTGTTCTTTGCAAATTGGGGAATTCTTGTATTAAATTTGATAATGTTAATAGTGTTAATTGTGACAATAATAATTGTTTTTCATACCGATAAACAATAGTCTAAACCAGTTTCCCCAACTTCTTTGCCCGCGGACCCTTTTGGCCACGAAAAATAACCACGGATTCTCACACCCTTGCTTGCTTAAATATACAGTGTCCGGATGATAGGTATCAAAAATAAGAACGTTTGTATCCCAAAATGCACTTTATATAGCTACGAACACGTACCAGTACCATACGTCAGTGCACTGCATGACTTGACCTTAAATAAACTGACTGTCGCTCGCTTCGTCGGTACGGGAAGTATATGAACTAGATATTCTGTCATACGAAATAAACATATCGCCATTTAAAGGAGTTCCGCGATTATTTTTAACAAAATATTATTCCTTTAATTAAAAAGATAAGCAAACTTCTAAGTATCCACTATAGAAATGTATCCACGAATTCCCTGCTAACTGGTCGGCGATCCCTTGGGATAAGCGGAGTTAACTTTGGGAATCGGTGGTCTAAATACTGGAAGAGTGCCGTACGGGTAATTAAATATGTTATGAAGATTAAAGTGTTATGGGATATCGCGCTGTATCTACTGGTAAATTGTTAACACCTTTCGAAAGAGTGTAGCGCTGCTATCCTCAGGGTCATGTAGCCAACTCTGCATGAACTGCTGGGCCTTACGCTTCTCCGATATGTCGGTAACAATTTACCAGTCGAGTCGAAGTAACATCCCAGAAGATTGAATTCCTCACTAGCACCGCTCTGAGAACCGAAATTCACGCAAAGTAGAGTGATGTGACATTGTTCTTGTGGTGCGTTATCTTGTCACGTTAAAGTGGGACAATTTTCAGGCCGGTATCTGTGTTTAGAATAGCGCGATGTCGAATTTTGTTTTTAAAATTTGAAATTTCCTGTCAAATGTTGAAATGTCTGTAATTGAGCAAAACTAGCAATTTGGCACACTCTGGTTAGTATAATATTGCTGCTGTGTCTGCTTAGCCTCGGGTTAGGACAAGAGCCCTTTGTGAACTTTTGTTAGCCCTTTGTCACTGTGGTTGCCCATATTATGCCCGCCCGCACGACAGTAAGTGTCCGCTGTGTTTAATTCGCCATTAAGTCAATTAGCGTATTGTACATGATAGTACGGGTGAAAATGTTCCATGTTTCATCTGTTGTATTGTTTCCCGCTAGGGTACTGTGTAGTGTAGTGGCAGTCCTGAGTTAAATCTTCCACTGCAACATAACCCCGTTCTGTTTCATACCGCAGAGTTGGAATTAGAAGCAAACGTTCCAATCGACTGTACCCCTTAAACAACTGTAAAAAAAGTACGTCGTAACTGGAAACCAATCCGTGTACGGTCCTGGACAGGCCCTGAGGATTCCAGGAGGCTGAGGCTCCCAGATTTCATGACAATCGGCACAAGAAAGTTGTAAGGTTGTCGGCCCTACGCACCGGCCGCCTTTACCCCCAGGAAATATTCCTGGTACTCATTTCTGTTAGAGGCTGGGTCGACCCCAGGGCCCTAGTGCTGCCGGAAGGATTATGTCAATGAAAAATTCCAATGACACAAACGGAAATCGAACCCGCCACCTTCCGGCTTGTAGCGCAGCACCTCAACCAACTGCGTCACCGCGTGTCGTAACTGTAACGTGTTATAATTGCGTGTTTTTTACAATTCAAGCTTAGTGCGTTTTGAATTGTTACAGTACGAACTTCAGACACATTTCAGCGCTGTGCGTAATTAGTGCACAATTCACTAAATTCTGTGTTTAAGTATCACCCATAAACTTGCCTGTATCATGTTCACCTGCTGCTAATATTTCCTTCCTTGGTTCTTCATCTCAGCTTCTTTATTTTTTTCTTTTCTTCCCCCCTCGCTCTGCTTTCATTAATCCGTTCATTTGTGATATGTAAATCGTTTTATGTCTACGTGACCTACCAAGTAGAACGTCATAAATAAGTAACGAACGAGCAGTGTAAACAGCGGGCAGGGAGGAGGGTCCGGCCTGAATACCTCATTCGGTGTAGTAAATGGGATACGGGCTGGTTAACTGACCAATCAGAGTTGATTATTCTCGACAGCACAGAGACTGTTTAACTTTTCGCTGAGACATACGATCGCCCAAAATTTTTTTAGTGTATTAGTTTGTCGTGAAAACATCAAATTTTAAATTATAAAAGTTTCTGACCCCAAAGGACGAGCGGAAACTATACGTACCACTGCTTTAAAACCGAGGAATTCTGTATTTTACCAGACAGCATATTTTTATTACGATTCCCACAATAAACATGGATTAGTTCCCTAAATAGCATTACTGTGTATAATGGAGGCTGAATTTGTTCGGTGTGACGTAGGAACTGATATTAAAAATGATATGGTTAAATCTAATCCAAAACGGAATAAATAATTTCGTTATTGTTTAAAATATATGACGGCTGGTTGACTGCTTCCATTCGAGTGTACTGTACCCTCAAAACACAATTTTTACTGCAATTTCGCACATTGTTTTCACCCCCCGGTATGCAGTGCACACAACGCACTGAACACAGCACACGCAAGCACACGTACACCGAACTATACAGCAAACACAAATAACAAAAACAAATTTTCTACCTGCAGAACTCCATTACAGTTCCTAAAGCGTTGTTACTCTTTAAGCAGTAATGTTAGCTATTGTGAGCAGGTGTGGATCCTAGACCCTGCGGCGCCAAGTGTTAATTCATTTTATCTTGACTCACTTCCCTCCGCACAGACAAGGTGTAAAATACATTGCTCTATCCTCCGGCTCTCTGCATCTCTGTCCTGTGTTCCTCTAACACCCCCCCCCCGCAAACCCAACACGTGTAGAATACTAATACTAGTGGCAGTATATTGGCGGAGGAATTGGAGGGGGGTTGGGGGGTGTTTCGAAGGTAGAGAGTAGAGGGCTTAAAAAGGTTGTAAACACTCCGCGAATGTGTGTACTTGCTGCAGGCAGCCATGAATTAAGAGCAGGGAATGGCTTTTCAGCACAGTACATCCTATTGGTAGGGAATTAAGTTTTTATCTCGTAATTCAGCTGCTTTAACGTGGTTTACTTGCAGAAACATGCAGTGCATGTGAATAACACGTTATTTGGTTGACCGTTAGTGTCAAGTACGAACTGGTTCGTGATCTTGATTCGTATTAAGTGGGCTGCATGTTCGAAAGGCAGTAGAGAAATGAACTGCACTCTGCGTCTTTCTGTTCTACCAAGTTTAGTATGTAATTACGTTTAATTATCGGCACTGTTGTTTTTGGAACCCCTGTGCTGACTGCTTTAAACTGTTGCATGGATTGGCTTCACAAAACCATCAGATGGCGAAGTTTTGTATTTGCTGTACTAATATGATGAATTATTACTTGAAATGCTGAATGACTGAAGAAGGCAAAAAAAAAAAAGTGAAGGGCTGATCTTCCAACAATGAAGTTTGCTATAATATGCATGGGCTGGACGTTCCGGAGTTCGAAATCCTCAGACACGAGAGATTTTTGCTTTTCTAAAGTCTTTACGAATGCCTCTGGAGGCCAAATGGCCTCCCTTTCAATGGTTACTAGGTTTGTTCCGCAAATCTAAAGATTTTGGGACGTGAAATTGACCACTCACCTCCATCTGTTAAGAATGGGTGGAGCTATACCTCTGCTTCGTTTGTACGCCTTATGACGTAAAAATAAGTGTACACAGTTTTAGTCGGATTACCTGCAGGGACAAAGTACTTTGGAGACCAAGGTGTAAATGGAATTGGAAGTGAGATGTCAGACTGTGGAGTGATTTCAACTGGCTTAAGATGAAGTCCATATGACGGCTTTCGTGACAGAGGAAATCTTCGGGTTTAAAGAAATGAGGGTGAATTTCTTGACCAGCTAAGCAACTACCACCTGCACGGCTAGGACTGTCTTCCATGGTGTAGACAAGTTATGTATGTCAATCAGAGCCTGCAGTGTCCTTATATGTTTGCTACATGTACACGCTTACTGTACAATTCTCTCATGTGTGCATATAACCATGTAATATTTCACGCCGTATAGAAAATCGTCCTCAATATGGAATTAATTTAGTCATGACGATAGCATTATTAACATTGGGATAAGCTGTGAAGCACAGTACTGCGAACCACTGTAATTGATTTGAGTGCTTTTATTACCGAATTATGAAATATCCTCTGTATTTTATCGGCGTCTATATTGACTTGTCAAGCTATTGTTATTAGCAAAATTACATTGATCGTGGGCTCAGAAATCATCGTTAATTTTGATACGCTTTTCGATGAAAGGCTCCTATTTGATACAGATTATCGGTAGACTTGTTCTGAGTTAATTTGTAATTATGAAAATTCTTAAATAACTGTCAAATGAAATAATAAATACGTTCAATAAAATTAATCTGGACTGACAGGCACGTGTGGTGTTTGAAGTAAAGCAACTTAAAGAGACCGACTCCGTCTCCATTGCCAGGCATATGATATGACTTGCTAGCCAGCCTTCTAAAATCGTATACTCGCTCAAAGCCTGAGTTTGTAGTCGGACACGAACGAATGGGGTTGTTACGAGTTCCGGGCTGGACATAGTTTTGAAAAGGTTGGTTGTTGAGTCAAATCAGAAATATGCTGTTGCAAACGTAGACCGTGTCTGAAAGGACGGTTTACTTGAAACACTTGACACAGCTGTCAGAGTGAGACGTTATTAAATTTATTAACCCCACAAGTTCCAAGAACGATATAAACACAATTTCTAGGCCGACTGTTGGGTACTTCCAGAGGGTAACGTGGGATGACTTCTTCCTCTCAGAGCGGCCCATGATGAAGCTAATCAAACGAGTGTTATATTTTAATATCCGATAAACACAGCTCTGTAGACCTTGTATGTTTGGTGTCTGTTCGATACTACTACATGTAATAGTATAGAATAAAAATCAAACAGGCAAGATTTATGTAGTCGTGTTTATCGGAGATTAAAATATAACACTTTATAGATAAGAATACACAAAGAGATTATGTCACCTCAGACAAAATCATTTACCTGTGTGTGGTAGCCAGATTAACTACGTTTTGAGTTCTCTGTCCTCACTTCTTTGTTTTCATGACGTGGTCATTAACTCAGCAAAAGGAGAAGTGGGACTCTTACCTTAGTTATCGAGGCCTGTCTTGCTGTATGGCCTTACTAAGGAGTGTCACTGCAGGGAAGAAAATTTGTCTGGTCCGCTGGATATAAGAATCCATTCACTATGGCATTATTTCCGCGGGTGACAGTCTTGAATTACGAATCTAATTAACCCTTAGGCTACCGGATTAAATTTCACTTGCCATTTAATAATATTAACCCTTAGGCTACTAATGTCATATATATATGTGGAGCTCCTAGTAAAGCCAGAAATGCTAACGTCGTATATATATGGACCTACGTTTGGCAACGCT
>JGI20166J26741_12053361_pt1 | contig 18916 bp, 17 predicted proteins | sample TergutCu122P5_FD_26741 | JGI IMG/M metagenome (IMG submission 26741)
ACTACATCTGTAATCTTGTCATGCCTTCCTGACTACTTAAACATACAACAGCTTATGGCAACATTTTAACACTACGTAGGAGTGAGCTAAAATTGCAGGAGAAAAATATGTGCGAGTTTCAGCATTAAAATTCTAGTACACTGCTAACTTCCATGTTATGTTCATCTAGCACTGCTTTGGAAGCTCAATGGCAAACAATATTGGAGTATAAACGTGAAATGTTGAAAGTTACAGACAACAGAACACACATCTCTGAAAAATGTTTCAACCAGATGCTAAATGTGGTACAGTTTGTTTTGTGTGATTTTCTTTGCCAAATATAATGTTTCTGTTCAAATCTTTTAAACTGTGGTCTGTACAGCCCTTCTACTGAAAGTATAACTCACTGACAGTGACCTATGTACGGTACACAAGGCAACACAACAGTGTGTCACTGTCAACAGCAACTGGCAGTGTTTGTGCTGTGTTACATCAAAATATTGTTTTGTAGAACACAACACGTACTTTATTAACTTTTATTTTGTGTCTGTTAATTGCAAGGTGCTGAACATTCTGACACTGCAGAGCAACAAGTACAAAACAATCTTGCTCTCCTGAAGCAACACTGCCACATCCCATTCTGGGGTCAAACACACAAGCTCGCCACACAACTTCAACTGGTGGCCATGAAAAGGCAGCTCTTAAAACTCTCAATCAGGAATGGCTTGGTACAACTACTATCCTGTCTTTCCACTTCTGCAGCTCTCACTGGCCAGAATTTCCTACAACCTTCCTACATAATCAACACATTCCTTCTTCCTAACTACTGCAGGATCCACCGTAACTACAATGAGTATCCCGGAAGATGGAGACAGTATGTCCCTCTGAAATGTCAAACATTCAACCACTTTCACATCCTAGAAACCCAAAAGACGACTCATAAATGATCAACCGTCATAAAACCCAAAAACTTGTAGGCCATTTTATTGTTTGAAATTATACTAATTAATCAAGTAGAGTAAATTAATAAATAACTTAGGACCAGGTTACAATTTTTGTTGTCTTGGTCAAGAATAACTGCAAGGAATGAAATCCCCAACAGCAGAACCTTGCATGTTTCTTACATTATGCCTCACCATCCTGTTAATTCTTTAAGACCTGGATGGCAAAATATAAGTCACATTCAAGTTACCAAATATAATTTTTGGTTGCAACTGATAGTGACAATCTGTGGCTCTCGTTTCCAGCTGCTCACTGCAACAGCTGACAGTTTGCCAATTCTGGGAAGGTAACAATTTCAAGACGGCCATACACACGTGGGGTCTGGTGTATGACTGTCATGAATGGTGCATGTGTGTATAGCAGAATATATGGCCTGTGTACCTTCATAATGTCCAGAAATCTGCTAAATTCAGCTACAAATGTTGGCACTGGCACAGAAGACTGAATGCAATGAAATAAACCACAGTGCAGACACTGGCAGCATATGAGGGTGATACGAACAAGATATAAAAAAAGAGGAAGAGAGGATCAAAAGGAAGAAACGCAGCCAATAGGTGAGGTAAACAAACAGCTAAACAAAAGGATGTCTGAAGCCTTCCCTTTAAAACAAAGTGTTCCAACATACGTGAGTGAATAAACAGAATGACTTTAAGGTATTACTATGAATTAAGTACAGTATGTGACTGGGCTAAACACAGTAATGTACAGAATACTGCAGTGTGAGATCTTAAGTTCTTACAGCAGTGCTGCTGAAGGCACAAATCTTCTGAATGTGATGCTGTGTCCCTCAGTGAGTAGTTTCCAGTGTTTCAAAGAACTGCAATGCCTTTGTAACATCAGCACTTACTTGCTGAGCAACACAGTGGCACATCTCAGACGATCTGTATCTCAGTTACTCCCATGTGTCTGGTAAAGCAGATACAGAGACACCTAAAAGTGGGGGGTGGGGGGCGATGTTGCCCTATTTTGTTCTTAGAGTTTAGGAAGTATAAAAAGTACACACAACTGGCAGATCATATTCAGGCTGCCAGAAGCAAATCTTGCATTATGACACAGACAAACCTACAAGATACATGGGCCACTTACAGGTTTAATCTCAGACAGTAGGAGTGTAGGTGGGCTGTGTTAACAGGACCATGCTACAGTGTTATGTTCTTACCAAGACTGCCAATACTCAAAGGTTACCAAACTTACTTCTTAGCTGATAAGAAATATTTCAGGTACTGCATGCTACATAGTGATTGTATTCATCAGCAACCTAATAGTAAACATTGGAATCTGTGACATTCCCCAACAATTTGTCTGGTAAGGACCAAAGTACCAATTGAAGGTTTCCTCCCAAATTAATGCATTCACAGAAATGTGGTCAGTCTGAGTGTCATGACAGTACTGTACGAGGGGGTGCTGGTAAGTCCTTAGCCCGACCAGGAAGGAAACAAGCTACAGCGACCAAACTTTGGATTTATTCAACACAATTCCCACAAAGCTCAATGCACTTCTTAACCCATTGCTCTAACTTTTGCAAGCCACTCAAAAAAAATTCAGAACACTGTCCGTCCAACCAGGTCTCCGCAGCAGCAGCAATGACCTCCATGTCGGACGAAAAATGGCGACCTTTCAATTGTTTTTTCAGTCCAGGGAACAGGTGGTAGTCCGACGGGGCCAGATCCGGAGAATAGGGTGAGTGATCAAGACACTGGAAGCCCAAGTTTGCCAGTTTCTTCTGGGTTGCAAGTGCCCGGTGAGCCAGGGCATTGTCGTGCAAGAACAAGACCCCCTTGGTGACCTTCCTGCGGTGTTTATCCTTCAAAATGTCCATCAATTGCACCAGCAGAGATGAGTAATACTCTGCGCTGATAGTTTGACCCTTTGAAAGATAACCAGTGAGGAGGATGCCATCTTGATCCCAAAAAATTGAAGCAAGAAATTTTCCCAGTGGATTTTTGAACTCAGAATTTTGGGGGGCAGGGTGAGCTGCTATGCCGCCACTCCATTAATTGTTGCTTTGTCTCCGGGTCATAGTGATATAACCAGGTTTCATCCATGGTCACCAATTGTGCCTGACAGGAAATCATTTTGATCGCATCAAAAAAATTCCAAAAGTTGCTCAGACTGGCACCATTGACAATTTTAATCCGCGTTAAGCATTTCGGGACCCACTTTGCAGAGAGCTTACGCATGTCCAAATCTTCATGAATGATGGACCCAACTCGCTCACGTGAGATGCCCAGTTGCTCAGATATTGATTTAGCTGAAATCTGGCAGTCTTCCAAGATTAGCTTGTGAATTTGATCAATAATCTCTGGGGTAGTCACTGTTTTGGGTCATCCAGGACGAGACACATCACAGGTGGGAAAATCACCACATTTAAACTGGGCCACCCAGTTTTTGACGGTGGCATACGATGGTGCATGTTCCCCTAATGTTTCTCTCAGAATGGTGTGAATTTCCTTCGGCGCCTTGCCTTGCAGGAAAAAAAAACTTGATGACAGCTCGCTTCTCGATGTTGTTGAAATCGCACGCGTCGCCTTACGTTTCCCTTCAGCCTCTGTAACAAGAAAAGACTTGCAATTCGGCACATGAACAGACCCCCCTTTCCAACGACACTATCGATCCCATCCTACGACATTGGGAAGTAGGTCGAGCTAAGGACTTATCAGCACCGCCTCATAATCTTGTCACCAACAATCACAATATACAGAAATGGGGAGTGTGATTATGTGTTGCCTAATTTCAACCAAAATCTAATATCCCAAAACTATCAGACTGACACTTCATGAGATTGGGAGATTGCACAGTAGAAGGGTAACAATAAAGGTATCTCACAAGGCACCGTACTTGAACACAGAAATTATTAAGGTTTTGTGAAACTGTAACAGCAGCAGGGGTGAGGGGGAATGTTCTGGGTTCTGTAGCAGCAACTTACTGGCATAAATTAACACATGCAATGACATTCGACAATACATACATACATAGGTACCACAGAACTTGATCATGGCCACATACTGGGAATTCATGCAGTACACATAACAAGCATCACAAAGACACCAACATTGCACTTAACAAACTGCAAGGTTTTGTCAAGCTCCTGAAAAATCCAATTCATTCAGAATTGGATTTTTCAGGAGCAAAACAAAAATGCTGAAAATAAATGGAACTACAGGAATAAATATACACACTGACTGCTTCTTGTTTAGTTTGCTGGTAGGTGTATTTAGAACATTCCAAAAAATAACAAATGTACCAGTAACAACAAAAGCTAACACTTCCAATGCCTCTACTAAAAACTCTTTTTTTCCCAAATGTCACTGACATGCTTTGCCCTTCCATGTTACAGTGGCATTTATTCCAGCTAAAGTTTCCAGGGAATACAATGCCTGTCACCTCCAAAAGCTATAGGCAGGGAACATGTCACAAAATGTAGCTCTTTTTCCATCAATTTTATAGTTTTATGCCCTTATATGTCACATAATTTCACCAGATGACCATTGAAAAATGAACTGCGATCCCCAGTCAGTACACAATTATTCAACTGAATTAAACTTTATCTTGTTCATATCCATGCACTAGTATCACTATATCACATACACAGCCACAAATGAACTCATATATTATTAAATCACCACTTCATTACTGCTATATGTAAATCCAACATGTTTCAACCCTTAAAGGGTCATCTTCAGGGAGTATAAATGAGGGTTACTGCCTTACATAAAGTTGTAATGTAATGCAGTACACATTCCACAATCAGTTGAATTTTATAACTGGCGATTCATTTTGTTGACCCTTACTCCATGGAGCAGAGTCCTTCTTGAGAAGTTAACCGGTTCTACCGTAGTCAAGAAATTCCCCACGTTTTACGGAATCCGAATATTCATTACTGTATTTACAAGTGCCTGCCACCTGTCCCTATCCTGAGCCAGATCAGTTCAGGACATGCCCCCCCTTTCCATTTCCTGAAGATCCATCTTATTATCCTCCCACCTACTTCTAGGTTTTCCAAGTGGTCTCTTTCCCTCAGACCTCCCAACCAAAACCCTGCATACACCTCTCCTCTCCCACGTACAAGCTACATGAACTGCCCATCTCATGTACAAGCTACATGAACTGCCCATCTCATTCTTCTAAATTTTATCACCTGATCAATATTTGGTTAGCAGCACAGATCATTAAGCTCCTCATTATGTAGTTTTGTTTACTCCCATGTTACCCCGTCCCTCTTACGCCCAACCATTCTCAAACACCCTGGCCCTACATTCCTCCCACAATGTGAGCAACCAAGTTTCATGCCCATACAAAACAGCAACCTGGAAGATTCTGCACAGAATGATAGCAAGCATTCCCTGACTGCAATCTGCTCTAAATTTCTTCCTGAACAGAATTGGGATTTAAGGTTGTTCCCAAATATTTCAGTTGTTCCACCCTTTCAAAGGAACTATTACACTGGTCGACAAGGATTTTGGCCCACGAGGAAAAATGTCTGTTTCTGATGCATTTTTGGACGCTGAATTCGAATATGTTTCCAGAATTTCTCTATCACCCACACCTTTTGCGTTGCATCAGACTATGTGACCGCACACGCCTACATATGTGAATCACTGGGGGACTGTAGGAGGTAGTCTGGATATGATGTAACAAGCCAACTGTCACGTGTCATACTCATGTGACTAACAGTCCTCTGCATGTTGCTGGCTGTGTGGTATCGTCTCAGAAGTATGTAGTGTTTGTTCCACCATTAATATGCCAAGAAAGTGCTAAAATTCATCGGATGCATTCTGCTACATCTGCGGTGAGGTGACATTTAAATTCCAAAGACAGTCTTTCACACCCCTGATCAAGAAATGCTATAAGCATTATTTCGGCTGCAAAGTGGGTGATCAGGACAAGAGTTGGGCTCCCCATTTTGTTGTGTGATGTGCCAGGCATCTTGCGGCATGGGCAAAAGTTACATGCTGTATGCCTTTCGCCATTCCTATGGTTTGGAGAGAGCCAACAGATCATGTTTCAGATTGCTACTTCTGCCTGACCGGTATCACTGGTGTAACAGCAAAGTCCAAACACATAGTTCAATATCCAAATTTACCGTCTGTGATGAGGCCAGTACCTCAGTGCAGAGTTACCTGTTCCAAAGCTTCCAACAAACATGAACCTGAGTGACAGTGAGTCAAGTGATGAAGATGTAGGCCAAGCTAACAACAATATGAATTGTGATCCAACTTTTGCAGGAGCCAGTTCTTCCGATTAACCACACCTGCTGACTCAAGGGGACCTGAATGATATCTTCTGTGATTTGAACCTGTCAAAGAAGCAAGCTGAACTTTTAGGCTCCAGGTTAAAGGGCTGGAATCTTCTGCGCCAGGACACTAAGGTGTGTTTTTACCGTGGGCGCCATAAAGAATTCTAGGATTTCTTCTCCCAGGAAGATGGTGTAGTGTTTTGCAATGATGTTTGTTCCATTATGGAAGTACTTGACCATGAATTTAACCCAGATCAGTGGCGCTTGTTCACTGATTCATCAAAAGTGACCTTGAAGGTGGTTCTACTCCACAACAGAAATAAATTCCTCTCCATTCCTTTGGCACATGCAGCCAACATGAAGGAAAGTTATGAAAGCATGAAGCTATTGTTGGGAAAGATTAAGTATGATGAATTTAAGTGGAAGTTATATGGTGATCTCAAGGTTGTGGCACTGGTACTTGGAATGCAACTTAGGTACACAAAACTCTGCTGTTTCCTGTGTGAGTGGGACAGCCGGGACAACAAGAATCACTACGTAAATAAACTGTGGCCTAAACGAACATCACTGATGCCAGGGGAGAAAAATATCATCAATCCTCCTCTTGTTCTTCTGGAGAAAATTTTTCTGCCCCCTCTGCACATAAAGCTGGGTTTCATGAAAAACTTTGTGAAAGATATGGATAAAACCGGCCGTGGATTCGAATATGTGAGTAGTAAGTTCCCAAATGTGAGTGACGCAAAAATCCAGGAAGGTATATTTATAGGACCCCAGATCAGGGAACTGGTGCAAGACAAACAGTTCGATGAAGACCTGACTGAGAGTGAAAGAAATAACTGGTTGTGTTTTAAGAGGATTTGCAAGGACTTCTTAGGAAATCACAAAGCAGCAAACTATCAGGATGTTGTGCAGGACCTGTTGACTTCATACAAAGCTATGGGATGCAATATGAGCCTGAAAATCCACTTTTTGGAGTCCCACTTGAATTTTTTCCCAGAAAATCTCAGCGAAGTCAGCGTCGAACATGGTGAAAAATTTCACAAAGACATTTTGGCTACAGAAAAGCGGTACCAAGGCAAGTGGACCTCAAGTATGTTGGCAGACTCTTGCTGGACACTCAAAGAGGGATGTACCTGAAGCCACTGGCGAGTCATCTGCCTCTACATTTTAGAGGTAAGTTTCTGCATGTTTCAATAGCACATAAAGTACTATTTTGCACAAATTGAGTCCTCTGTATCTATGAAACTTTGCCTTATAGAAAAATTCTGTATACTTATCTGAATTCAGCATAAAAAGTACTGCTTAGTTCACCTACTGAAGTTCGTGGGATGAAAAAAAAGTTAAATTTTGTTGTCCAGTGTTATCAGTCTTTATATTGTAACTGACCTGCATTCTGATCTCAAGACATGACCGTGTACTTAGTTTTATCAGCATTTCCTTCTAGTCCAGTCACCTTACTAGCAATTACTGAAGCTTCTGTGTTTTTCTTTATAGTCTGTACGCTTCCTCCCGATACAGTATCATCATCAGCATAACCCAAAAGCTGGTGTGTACCATTTAATTTCAAGCCACCCTCGTTTACCTGAACATTCCTAATGGCATACTCTAACGCTAAGCTGAAAAGCAATGGTGATAAAGCATCTCCTTGTTTCAAACCATTCTTAATATTCAACATGTCAGACAAATGCCTGCCTGCCTGAACTCTGCTACAGGTTTTATTCAGACACATTTTTATTATCCTTACCAGTTTCATTAGGATACCAAACTCCATTAGAACACTACACAACACCTCTCTCCTAACTGAATCATTCCCTTTCTTTCAGTCTATAAATAGCTGATGCACTGCTTCATTATATTCCCATTTTTCCCCCTCAAGTATCTGACAAATGCAGAATATATGATCAGTAGTTGACCACTGCAATGAAATCCACACTGAAGAACCTCAATAATTTCTTCTGCATATGGAGTAAACCTTGACAGCAGGTTGTTGGACAAAATTTTGAACATAGTTGACAGAAGTGATTACTATAATCTGTTTTGTCACCCTTCTGACAGATAGGTTCGATGAAAGACTCCTTCCACTCCTCAGGCAATTCCTCCTTATTCCAAATAGAATAAATAAGTTTATGGATCTCAAGAACAAATTGTTCTACTCCCTGCTTTAATGAATTCTGCTGGGATCTGATTAATACCTGGTGATTTGTGTCTTCTCAGCTTTTCAATAGCCATCTCAATCTCATAGGCAATTGGTTCAGGCACTAGTGGTTCTGCTGTATGTATTTCTGTGTGCCTGACATCACTAACCCCATGTACACTCAACAGCTGAGAGAAATGGTTCCTCCACCTAGCCAAAATACTGTGGCAGTATGTAACCAAATCACCCTCCTCATTTTTCACTATATTAGTTCTACGCTGGTAACCCTTCTTAAAGTCACTGATACCCCTAAACAACTCTCTGATATTCTTGGGTCTTACCATTAGTTTAAGATCATCAGCTTCAGCTTTCAGATATTCCTTCTTTTTGTTCCTGAAATGCTTATTAGCTCCACGTCTTACACTGCTTAGATTAACAATACTTCGCTTTGGATCCTGTAACCACTGCATTTTAGCCTGCTGCCTCTGATCTAAAAAACATAAACACTCCTCATCAAGCCATGGTTTATAATGCTTCAATTCATACAGACCTAGACCCTCTTTAGCTGAGATTTTGATATTCTCTTTAATGTTTTCTCAAGCCCTATTTATGTCCTCGCTATCACGTAAGTTCTCCAAAGCTGCAAACCTGTTTGAGATCTTAATCTGTTACTGTTTCCGAAACCTCCAGCTCATATAGCTTCCTGAGATTAAATATTTCCACATCAAACTTCTGTGCTACTTGTTTATTTAATGCCAGACTTCCCCTAACTTTTGCAACTACCAGATAGTGATCAGTAACACAATCAGCTCTCCTCAAAGAACATACATCAAGTACACTCGAATGCCTTCTCCTATCAATATGTGATCAATCTGACGGTCTTCCCATCAGAAGAGGTCCAGGTGTATTTATGAATGTATCGGTGCAGGAACATCATGCTCTTGATAACTAGATTTTTTGTTATGGCAAAGTTCACTATTCTGACACCCTTATCATTACTATCCCGATGTAGACTCTCATTCCCAATTGTCGGTTTGAAAATATCCTCTTTCCCCAATTTTGTATTAAAATCTCCAGCAGAATTTTTATATGGACCTTGGGAAAATGATCAAAGACCTGCTCTAATTACTCATAAAAAAGTCTTTTGAGTCACAGCTTTTCTCCTCACTTGGGGCATGCACATTCAAAACAATATCACACCAGCAACCTCTCAGAACTATATATGAAATCCTATCAATAACAAACTCTTACTCTCTTAATTGCTGATACTATTCTGTGGTGTACAAAAAATACTGTTCCCAGTTGGTAATATTCGTTTCCTTTTCCATAGAAAAAAATATAATCCCCTGCTCTCACTGTACCCTTGTTGTCCCACCTAACCTCCTGTACACCCACTAAATATAATTCGTATCTTGCCAATTCCATGGCTGCTGTTTGTAAGTGAACCTGCCCTACACAGGTTCCTTACATTCCAAGTACCGAGTTTCATATCCCCTTTCCATCACTTAGTTCATACCAACGGATCAGTCCAGTTCTGGGGCACAGGTACATGTTTCATAACAGGCAAGTTTTTACAGTGAGAATTTGTTAGCACCTTGCCCATCCCCCAAGCTACAGGACCACCCCTTGTCGGCCACCCACAACTGTTTATTCAACATATTCGCAGCTACCCTCCATATTTGAAGTTATTCCTCCATCCGCAACCTGAAGATGTGCCATGCCGTGGTGAAAGGGACCCACTACTAAAATTTATCAACTATACTCCCTGAAAATTACCTTTAGGGGCTGAAACGTGTTTCAGTTATGTACAGTGTTAATAAAGTGGTGATTTAATCATATATGTGTGTGTGTGCATTTGTTGGTGTTTATGTGATAGTCAACTACATTAATGTTACTGTTGCATATTATATTACAGTGGACATCCTGTTGCATTCCATTACCTAAATACATTAAATTAATACAGCCCACACAACTGTTTGTGTGTGTGTGTGTGTGTGTATTTACATACGTGCAACTACCATCCTCTTATAGGTTTGTATTTTCTTACCTGCTGATGATCCCTTGGGTTTGAAACATGCAGCGATTATAAAAAATGAACACAAAAATAAATAAAAAATAAACAAACAAATAGCTGTGGCATGTATTAGTGTAATACATTGATGACATGATCATGTCCCTGATAAATTCTTTGAACCAAAACAGGTTAAGCAAATGAACTCCACAGAGCGCAGTCCTTGTTGCGAAGCCAGTCACCAACTGCCCCACTTCATATGTAATGTGCAGGCTCACTGTCATGTGCACAACAGACCATCACTTGTCCTTACCCTGAGCCAGATAAATCCAGTTCACACCCTCTCAACCCATTTCTTTAAGATCCACTTCAATATTTTCCTTCTATCTACACCTAGGTATTCCAAGTAATCTCTTTCCTTCAGGTTTCCTCAGCCAAACCCTGTATGTATTTCTCTTGCCAGACCCATGCTGAACTGGCAGCTGTAATAAAGTTGACATTTCACAGTCGTGCTGACACAATATAATCTGACTGCACATGTTATGACAGAAATGTTCAGTACATAAGTCAACTCAGCAGCCAAATATCTTACCACTTGACCAGACACGATGTTGAGGTATTATCAACAGCACATTTTACATATCTCCTTTCATGATGAAAATATCCTGTACACATGAAGTCCTGTAGTACATGTATGTATCTGAACTTTCAGCCTTCCAAGAGCTGAAAGCTGTAAGTCAGATTATTATGCTCTACAATGAGCATCAGTGCCATCAATTTGGCACAATTTCAGTGCAGTTCTCAAAAAATTTATGACTTTAATCTGACTGGCAATTTAAATGGAACACAAATCAGTGAAATACCAATGAATTGGTTAGGTGAAGGCAACACAGATCACCTTGCAACAGCAAACAGTCCCACAGTCAGCAGTATAAAACTGTTGTTGTAACCTTAGTGCTGTGTATCCACACTCTCCACACTAAGCCACATAAACAGAGCAGGAAAAATAAAGCTTTACAGCACTGCCACAACTTCATTATGGCTGCAGGTACAGACAGCCTCATTACAATAGGATAATGGGGTTCTCTCCTGGGGTAAATTGGCCAGAGCATAAAGCTGACCACAAAACATCCAGTGCAGTGTTAAGTATGGGTGAAGATATACTTTTCTCCCCTGTATGTTTCCATGGCATCAACAGCAAAATATTTAAACAGCTGGGGCTCTGGCTATCCTACCAATTATTTTCTATGATTACCTAACAGTGCTGTGTAATTAATATGCTTCACATGGACAGACTATCATGCTATATACATCATCTGAAATGTCTCTTCAACAATGTGTGGAACAGCCTCTATATACACAAAAACAACTGCAATCCATCCATTTGTCCCTCTCTTATCTCATAAATGGTACCGGTACAGCCGCCGCCGCTGCCGCCGCCGCCGCCACCACCACCACCAATACTCGTATTCATATTTATTCCATCTACCGTCAATGACATATAGCCTGGATACTGACAGCATTGTAAAAGAGAACTGTATCTTGTTAGTAAGAGCAGAAGACAGACAGACATATGACACAAACAGAATATTAACTTACAATTTCCTTTTGAATTACAAACTGATGTTACCTGAATGTAACTTTAACAACACACAATTTGTAGGATGGGATGTCTGTGGAACATGAAAGAATTTAGGGATTGTGCATAGAAATTTTGTTTGGTGTGCTGTCATGCCAGTATGATATACTGTTAATGACAGTCTGGTGAACTGTCATTACACTGTCTTATGATCAGAATATATCGTAACAAGTTCTGTTTGGTGTACTGTTGTTGGCAAGCTGCCTACTGATCAGAATGCACCGTAACAAGTCCTAATTTAATGCAATACATCCTGTTGTGTTCATGGAACATTCAAAAACAAATGGTTTACTTTGCTATCCAAAACAACTGCCTACTTACAGCTCTGTGCAGAAAGCACACAGCTGTGAAGATGTGCTTGGATCTACATAAGAACTGTCTGCCATTCACTCACATACCATGACACTGAAGATCACGTGGTTTTCAACAGCTGGTCACTTTCCCCTGTCAAAATAACAACACTTTCCAAGATGTGAGGTTGTGACATTAGTTTTGCTAAAAATCCAAGCTGTCTGGAATGTTATGTTGCATTGTTGGGTGAGTATTCTGATGTTTTGACAGAGCACAGTGTTTCCATCTTCAAGCAGTCTCTCTCCCCCCTCTCCCTCTCCCACCCAAACAAACACATACATACTGCATGCACACGGTAGTTATAGTGACATCAGCAAAACATTTCAACTGTTATTAACCTTTATCCTACGTGGGCAGGTACTTAAATTTTAGTGCACAGTTTACAAAAAATGTATTAATTGCACAGAAGACGATGAACATATGAAATAAATGGCACTTTGTAAACAAAAAACGGGGAATATGCAGAATGTTTTTAAAAAATGCAGTAAACTTCCTTGTTGCCTAAATATATACCGTAAGTCCATAGGTCTTTAAAAGGTTAACAGCCTCCCACGGAAAAGTTTAATCATGCATACCGAATCCCTGTATATGAAGCCAGGACATGCTTATATAAGGAAGATGGGCAATTCAAGTATCATTTGTACTTTACAGTGCTACTTGTATTTGTATATGTCTGTGGTTGTTTAAAACATTACAATAATTATGACTTGTGTGACCCTACAATCACTGTACAAAATGTCTGTTCCTGTGCATCATGCAAGACATACACACACACACACACACACACACACACACACAGAATTTCAAAGTTTGACAAGTGTACAGGTAAAGAGAAAAAACAGAAAAGGAGAAAACTGCATAAGCAGAAATGTTTCAGTTTTAATAACAAAATGCAGGCACAAAAGAAAAGAGAAGAGCTCAAGAAAATACTGAGTGGAACAGTAATAATTGAACAAACACTGTAAGTTGTGAATGAAGTTTAGGAATAAATGTGTATGATGAGGAACGTCTACTGAAGTCTGAAGACGCTACAACTGAAGACAACTGGTAAACTATTAAACACACAGAATACTGATCTAAAACTCAGTCTTGCAGAATGCTGTGGTGAATCAAATGACATGAGTGTGAAGCTACAAGATGCACGTTCAGACAACAGGTGCAGGCACACACAAAGGGACACACCTTGCTCCTGTCTCCATTATCAACCCTAAGTCTCCATGACGGACGGCGTTCTTGACCTGACCCTTCCTCCTTTGCCTCTGTTGCAATACCAGTAGAAGGCACAGCTGCGGTCGCTGTTGTTATTGTTGCTGTAACTGATGTTGAACTACCAGTAGGGATGACAACAGCTGGCTGCAGAAACCAAGTTTCAAATGGATGGTATAAAACAAATCCCAACAAGTATGCAAATGTCATGTACCAGTAATGAACTGTCTAAACCTAAGTGGAATAGACTGAGACAGAAGGAAGAAATAAGATGAAATATAACCAAAAGGTTTTACCTTTTCCATGGCTGATAACATTCAAATCTACATAGCATTAAATGATCCATACCAAAAACCAACACAATTAACCCTCCAAAGGCCAGTCACAAATACACGTACCACACAGTTGAAGACACTGCAGATGTCAGTATTTTACCCATAACATAACATAACGCCATGTACTTATCCACTATGTATGATTCTTACTATCAACAGCCATTATGTGGTGCAATCAAACAATTTCCATAACACCACTTACCTCCAAATCAATGCTGTCCCTTCAAGGACAGCTGGTTGTGACCTTACAGAGCCAACCCAGTGATCACACCATCACTCAAAGCAAGTGTATCCTGTTATTTTGCTTGGATCAGGATAATACTATCATTCTACTTCCCTTGTAACACCATGTAAGAATTGGGACATGAAAAGTACTCATGCAGCAGCATTACATATTGTGAGAATGGCGAGGCTGGAATGGCAGTCATTTTGTTTCCGGGGCACGGTGGGCACGTGATGTCATGGTGCACAACCCCATTCCCCAGATTCCAATTTTCTGGTCCTCTTCATAGCATATTTTACCTCAAATGACACAGGGTGTCAACACAGTAATGCTGGTCTAGAGTTTTTCATTGTAAAACAAATTCATAATGCACATCTCAGTAATTGTGGACAAACAATGAGTATGCTCTTCACATCTCAATGTGCTTGTGACAATGCTCTTCCACTCAGATGGGGGTTTGTTGCTGGGTCACACTCACAAATCCATGTCTCATCGCCTGTCATTATCTTCAAAAAGAATTCTGGGTCCCTTTTAAGCCTCTCTGGAATGTCTTGGCATGTGCTGTCATGAATCTCCTACTGCAGCTCACCCAGCAGGCAGGGCACAAGTTTGGTAGCCATTACATACATTTTCATATTAGCTCTCAAAATGCTTTGAAAAAGTGTCCCAAATAAAGTTCCAAATGCATTCTGAACTTCACAGACAGCAATTCTCCTGTTTTTTGAAGACAAGTTCCCTCACTCGATCCACATATTCATCCGTTCTGCTCATCAATGGACATCCCAAATGTTCAGCATCTTCTATACTGCAAGTGAACTTCAAAAACCACTCAAAAACCTCTGTTCTTTCAACTCCCTGTTCTTCAAAAACTACCTCCAACATTTTGAAAGTTCCTGTACTATTTTTACCAGTTTAAGCCAAAATTTAATGCAGACATGCTTTCAAGGTACACCAAAATTGCAAATGGGACAACACATGTGTGTACTCAGACAGACATTACTACAGTGCAATCATGTGTCACAGCCTCATTCCAAGCAGGCAGTGACTCAGCAACCTCAGCACCATCTACACTTAATGGTAACAGTTTTGTGCTAGCCGCAGCAGCAGCAGCAGCAGCAGAAGCGCCACCTTCAGACACGACATCCCGTTGTGTTCCCTTAACTCAGTTATTCCACACACATCACAACTACTGTTATTATAAAAACAGTTCTGTTTTTACAAAATTTGCTACATGTTACAGCCAGTAAGGCTATCATCATGCCAAGCTGATCAATATTAGTTCTACCTTCCTTTGTACATTTTTGTAACAGCTGTGCCTGACGACGGTCTTCTTGGCCAAATATGTACTGAATTTTTGTAAAAACAGAAATGATTTTATAATAAAATTAGCTGTGTGTCTGGATTATTTACAGAATAATTCAATAGTGTCATCTGATGGCCAGTCTTGAAACTATCTGATTGCACCACACATTTCACCATACAGCATATACCAACTGGTTTTTCGAAAGAAGAGAAACTGTGTTATCTCTTAGGTACAAGCAAAATTTTTAAATATAATTCAGGCCAATTTGTCTTTAGACACTTTACAGTGAATACCGAGGACAGAGACGAACTGTGCACCTGTTCAACAAGGCATTTATTGTCTATAGAGATCTACCTGTGCATACTTGGAAAATATTTTATGAACCATGTTTTCATTTCAAGTTAAGTGGAAGTCACTTCAAGCATTTTATGTACAAAGCCACAACCATACACTCTGCACATAAAAAGACTGTTCAAGCATAATGCAAAAATTTAACAGTTGTAAGACCTCACGTTTTCTTGGTTTGATTGTTCAACTCATAGTTTTGTAGGTCAATACCACTGTTAAAGGGGACATGCTGTCTTCAAGGATAAAGATTAGGTCCAAATGACTTGAGCCCAATCCTTCAACCCTGAAGGTGTCAATGGATTGTGATGCTAAATTAGATCAAACACAGTATCAAAACTGAAGTACAAATGCAGCTCCTATGTACAGGACATTTGGTTAAAGTGTACACTGCAGCCACGGACTGCTTATGCTGCTTGTCTTAACAGAGCAAGTATGAATTAAACAAGACACACATGTACTTGCAAAAGCCACCCACAAGAGCAACCACATCATTAGAACAGAACCACTGCAATCTCCAGACTTGAGAACGATGAATTTAAAAAATTATTAATTCACACCAGGATATGATTTATTTAATTCTTTGACAGTGTGCATAATCTGATGGGGAAGATAAAAGCAGGAAACTTGGCGTACTGTGTACAAAGTGGGAATGAGTCATACTGACGCAAAATTTGATGTTTGCACAGTACTGCTGCTGAAGATACAAGTGTCCTGGGATGTGCCACTGTATCTCTTGATGAGCAGTTCCACTGACAGTCACATCTCAGAAAACTCAGATCCTCAGAGTACAGTGACATTGAACACTCTTTCTTCATCTCCTGGGAAAAGAGGAGATGGAGGAAACACCTTCCTCCCAAACAATGAAACATTTTTACCACACAACATGGCATCACATCCCAGAAGAATCTTCTATAATTAATTCATCTAAAATTACAAATCCTGTTCAGAAACATACAGCTGCAGTTGACTGCTACATAAAGTTGCTACATCGGGCATACAAATGAAATGCGTAATGTATGCATTAGTGGGAGGTATGACAAATACATGGAAGTATGAAAAGTGCAACTAACTCACAAAACTAAACAGCCAAACAACCAACCAACCGACCGACCCACTAACTAACTAAACTAAACTAACAAACTAACTCTACAGCACACAGTCCTTACTGAAAAGCTACTAGCTCCTCTGCTAGATAAGAAATTCCCTGCATTTTATGGCATCAGAAGGTTCATCACAGCGATAACAACAGCCCACCACTTGTTCCTATCCTCAGCCAGATGAATCCCATCCATGCTTTCACACTTTATTTCTTGAAGGTACACTTTCTTCTTAGTCTCCCATCCACCCACCTATGCCTACACCTTGCAACTGCTCTTTTTCTTCAGGTTTTCACATCAAAACCCTGTATGCACCTCTTAACCCCTGTTCATGCCACATTTCCTGCCCATCTTATGCTCCTTAATTTGGTAAAGATTACAAATCACGAAGCTTCTCACTATGTTCCAGTCAGTAGCTTTGCCCTCACAGGTCCAAGTATTCTCCTTCGCACCTTTGTCAAACATTCTCTGCCATTACAAGATAAACGACAGTACAAGGGGCAGGTAATTTTAAATTTATAAAGCCTCTCTGATTACGATGGTATGGTCATGTTGAAAGAATGCAAAACCAGCAAATGCCAAAACAAATTGCAACAGCTACAATGAAAGGAACAAGAAGAAATGAGAAGACCACCTAAAGGATGGTGGGATGAGGTTGGAGAGGATTCAAATAAAATGGGTATAGAAGATAGGCAGGTAATAGTCAGAGACCATTGGGAATGGAGGAAGATTGAATTGGTTACTGAGGTCCATGAGAGACTGTAGTACTTGACGAGGAGAAGAAGACAACAATGCTACAAACTGCAATCTGTGTCTTGTGAAATGTCATTCATCTGTCTACAGCAGTTCAGAAAAATATATTTTTTGGTGTTATATTGAAAAATTAACATGTAGTGTCAAAAATGGTTGGGCTGGCAGTTCAGCAAGAAATGGGGTTGCTGGGAGCAGCCAAGTGAATAACACACTCCCATCAACACTTGGGTCTTCCAATTGGTTTACAATCATGCCATAATCTGTAAGTGCCAATTTAATAATTTACAGTTACCAAAAATGGGTCTAGGTATTTATCACACTATGAGAATGACACAATTTAATTTAATACCAATAAATCACTGTTACCAACTGCAGTACTTCAAAATAAGAAATCTGCACATATCTTTACAAGTCAAACAGATCTCAAGAAAATGCAAGAAAACCAATACATATGAACCCAACTTGGATTATGTTAACTGTGACAAAACCACAGAGAAATTTTTAATAACAGTATAAAACAGTTTACCTGCTCACTGTTGCCCAGTTGCTGTGTTGCCTGGTGCAACTGCTGCTGGTTCTTCTTCTTGACCAGCTGTTCAGCTACCTTGATTTCTTCCAAGGTGACTCCCTGAGTAGACCTTCTTGTCTCTCTTACCCGCTTTGCATGAGCTTTCCTCTGCGTTTCTGATTCTTCATCTCTTACTGGTGGCACAAACGACCTGCACCAAAATACCACAGTCAATAACAGTCTACTGCATCACAAAGATTCCAATTTCCTGGGACATGATACAGTGTAACTGGGTAATTCAGATTGCCCACATTTTGAAGGACATCTTCAGTGCCCTGCAGTCCAAGGCCTGATGATAAAAGCACTACAATCCTCACCCAACACAAAGCATCACATCCCACAAGACTTAAATCTTCAGCAATGCTGCTGCAGCAACTTCAAATCTCCTCTCAATCAACTTGTGCCATATCTTGTAACAGTGTAACTGCTACTGTGTTGGCTGGGAGTGGCTGCATCCTACTGTGTACAACACCTACAGTCAAATGCAGGCAGATGATTAATAATGATAGGACAATAGTACTCAAAATCTTATGTTGCTAAAATAACATCACAGGTCATACAACTGTAATTACCACATGTGAACAACTGTACAATTTTTATAGCTTCATTTTCATGAACTTTTCTTCTTCCTGTACTACTACTACTACTACTACTACTACTACTACTACTACTACTACTACTACTACTACCACCACTACCACCACCACCACTACCACCACCACCACCACCAC
>JGI20166J26741_12054472_pt1 | contig 18914 bp, 17 predicted proteins | sample TergutCu122P5_FD_26741 | JGI IMG/M metagenome (IMG submission 26741)
AAACCGTTGTTCAGCGCCCGCATCAGATCGAAATCGGGAATTTCGGCGCTGACCAGAGGGTACAATTCGTAGCGCAGGGCACGCCCACCGAGCAGGTTGACGCCGCCGCGCAGAATTTTGCGCGGGCTCGATCCGCTCATGATGAAACGGACGCCATGATTGGCAATCAGCCAGTGAACCTCGTTCAAAAGTTCGGGAATTCTCTGGACTTCATCAATCACCACGGTGGCGACCGGCAGGCTGGCCAGCACAATTTCGCGCAATACGCCGGGGTTTTTTACCAGCCGTTCATAATCGTCGGTCAATAGCAAATCGAACCACAGGGCGTCAGGGAAAAGTTCCTTCAGCAAGGTGCTCTTTCCGGTCTGGCGCGCCCCCCAGAAAAACACGCTTTCACCCTCGGCGCCCGCGAAAACCTGTCTTCTCCGGTATATGTCCACAGGCGTTCTCTCTTTTAAAATACATGTATATTTAAAGTATGACTTTCAATATACATGTATTTCAGAAATTAAGCCAGCGGTGATCATTGCCTTTCATCCGAAGAACTTCCCATAAATTTCGGCATGGTCGCCTCGCCTTGGGCGCTGATGCCATCGCGCAGCAGTACCTTTTTGACCGTGAGCCAGAGAATCTTGATGTCGAGCCACAGCGAGCGGTTATCGACATACCAGACATCAAGTCGGAATTTTTCTTCCCAACTCAAAGCGTTGCGGCCATTGACCTGCGCCCAGCCGGTAATGCCGGGGCGCACCTCGTGCCGGCGGGCTTGCTCGGAGGTGTAGAGCGGCAGATATTCCATCAGCAGCGGGCGTGGGCCGACGAGGCTCATGTCGCCCCTGAGCACATTCCAGAGCTCCGGCAACTCGTCGAGGCTGGCGGCGCGGAGAAAACGGCCAAATCTGGTCAGCCGCAGTTCGTCCGGCAATGGCTGGCCATGGGCGTCACGGGCATCGGTCATGGTGCGGAATTTCCACATGACAAACGGCTGGCCATGCAGGCCTGGGCGCCGCTGTGTGAACAACACCGGGCTGCCCAGCAGCACCCACGCCAAAATGGCGAGGAGAGCGAAAACAGGCGACAGCGCCAGCAAAGCGGGCAGGGCAATGGCCAGATCGAGAAGGCGTTTGCCGAAATGTTGGTACATCACAACCCCATTTCCGCCAGTAGTACTTCATTGACTTTATGCACATCAAAACGCTCCTCGGCGTAGCGACGAGAGGCCGCGCCCATGGCGGCGCGCAAAGAAGAGTTGGCGAGGCAGCGTTCCATGGCCTGGCACAGTTTTTCCACGTTTTTCACCGGCACGAGAAAACCATTTTCACCGGTAAGGACTTCGGTGGAATTTTTATCCAAAACGTCACCTGGCAACAGCCGCACCGTTTCACGGCAACCGGGCGCATTGGTGACGATCACCGCCCGGCCCATGGCCATGCCTTCCTGAATTGTCCGTGGAAGCCCTTCCCGATAATAAGAAGGCAAAACACAGACCGAGGCCATGGTCATGGCGGGGCGGATGTCGGGGCAGTAGCCAAGATAATTCACGGCGCCGTCCCGTTTGAGTTGTTCTATCTCGCTTGGGGAAAGCGAATTTGGATGGTCATCGGCGTCGCCGACCAAAAGCCATTCTGCTTCCGGATGCCTGGCTTTCAGGATACGGGCCGCCTCGATATATTCCCGTACGCCTTTTTCACCGAGCAAACGGGCAATCATGATGAAAACGCATCGATCGGGCAGTGGCGCCGCCGCGTAATACGCTAGATCGACACCGGTACCGTTGACCTGGCTGATTTTGCCGCGGTCAACCAGGCCCATGGCGAGAACATCATCAATATCGTCCGGATTGAGAAAAAATACCTTGGCACTGAAGCGCAGACTGAAGCGATACAGGAATTGGGCGATTTTCCGCACCGCCAGATAGCGCAAACCGTTTGCGGGGATAAAGGCATGGCCCAAGCCCTCGATCATGGCATAACTGCGGCGCACTGAGCAGAGGCGGGCGATGATGCCGCCATAAATCACCGGTTTGATTGTATAAGCGAGGACAATATCAGCTTTGCTGCTTTTGATGAGCGCGCGTAATTGTCGTAGCGTCTGGAACTCCCGCCATGGGTTTAGCCCGGCCCGGTGGATGCTGATTGGCTGGTAGTATGCGCCAATACTGGCGCAAAAATCGCTGATGTGTCGATCCTCGCCGTGGGCGCAGGCCCAGACCTGGTGCCCCCGGTCCAGCATCGCCCGCAATAACGGTCCACGGAAAATTTCCAGCGATTTCGGTAGAGCACCGATAACCAGAATGCGCATTTCATCCCTGTTTGATTTATTTCACAAGCCGATGACGGCAATGGTTTTGCCGTTCATGGTTTCTTTTGTCATAGAATGTCTTGAAAATACATCACAGCCCCATTTCCGCCAACAGCACTTCATTGACTTTATGCACATCAAAACGCTCCTCGGCGTAGCGGCGAGAGGCCGCGCCCATGATGGCGCGCGAAGAAGAGTCGGTAAGGCAGCGTTCCATGGCCTGGCAAAGTTTTTCCACGTTTTTCACCGGCACGAGAAAGCCGTTTTCGCCGGTGATGACTTCGGTGGAATTTTTATCTAAAACGTCACCTGGCGAAAGCCGCACCGTTTCGCGGCACCCCGGAACATTGGTGACGATCACCGCCCGGCCCATGGCCATCGCTTCCTGAATTGTCCGTGGCACCCCTTCCCGGTAAGAGGGCAGCACGCAGACCGAGGCCATGGCCATGACCGGACGGATGTCGGGGCAGTAGCCAAAATAGCGCACGACGCCGTTCTGTTTTAATTGTTCAATTTCGCTTGGGGAAAGTGAATCCGGATTGTCATCGGCGTCGCCGACCAAAAGCCATTCGGCTTCCGGATATCTCGCTTTTAAGATACGGGCTGCCTCGATATATTCCCGCACGCCTTTTTCGCCGAGCAAACGGGCAATCATAATGAAAACGCAACGCTCGGGCAGCGGCGCCACCGCGTAATGCGCCAGATCGACACCGGTGCCGTTGATTCGTCTGATCTTTTCCCGCTCAACCAGGTCCATGGCGAGAAAATCATCAATATCGTCCGGATTGAGAAAGAATGCCTTGGCGTTGAAACGCAGGCTGAAGCGGTACAGGAATTGGGCGATTTTCCGCACCGCCAGATGGCGCAAACCGCTCGCGGGGATAAAGGCATGGCCCAAGCCGGAGATCATGGAATAGATAGCGGGCACGGAACACAGACGGGCGGCAATACCGCCATAAGTTACCGGTTTAATTGTATAAGCGAAGACGACATCGGCTTTGATGCTTTTGATGAGCGCGCGCAATTGCCGTAGCGTTTGGAAATCCTGCCATGGGTTTAACCCGGCCCGGTGGATGCTGATTGGCTGGTAGTTTACGCCAATACTGGCGCAAAAATCGCTGATGTGTCGATCCTCACCATGGGCGCAGGCCCAGACCTGGTGCCCCCGGGCCACCATCGCCCGCAATAATGGGCCACGAAAAATTTCTAACGATTGCGGCAGAGCGCCGATAACTAAAATCCTCATGTGGTACCTGTTGTATCTATTTCCATCGGGGTGAGGCGCCGTATTTTCCAGGATAACGCCAAACTGTAAATGAACGTAAAATAACCATAATGCGAAGCATAACGTTTTGTCGGCGGGCGAGCAACAGGAGTGGAGAACAATTGATTGAAACGAAACTTCTTGTCAATCTCGAATGAATGGTTATGCTGAGTAAACAGTAAAGCATACTGAGTAATTTGTTTTGAGGGTTGCCGTGTTCAAGAGAATATTGGTTTCGCAGCTTGTAGACAGATTGAATGAACCGCGACGGTTTATCCAAATCGTTGCCGGGCCAAGGCAGACGGGGAAGACGACCGCTGTGCTGCAAGCCCTTGAACGACTTGATGCGCCCAGCCATTTTGTCAGCGCCGACGACCCGAACCTCGTTTCAGCCGAGTGGCTCCGTAACGAGTGGGAACAGGCCCGCGCCTTTGCCGGTGCGGGTGAGGCCATACTTGTTATCGACGAAATCCAAAAGGTGGGCAACTGGTCATCCATCGTCAAACTTCTTTGGGATGAGGACGCCAGATTGCGCGCGCCACTGAAAGTGGTTCTTACCGGTTCATCTTCTCTGCTGCTGCAAAAGGGACTTGTGGAATCCCTGATGGGGAGATTTGAAATCCTCTATTCATCTCATTGGAGTTATGCCGAATGCCAAGAAGCTTTTGGCTATGGTCTTGATGATTTTTTGTTCTTTGGCGGTTACCCCGGCGCCGCCCCGCTTATCCGGGATGAGAACCGTTGGGCGCGGTATATGGGAACTTCCATCGTCGAGCCGACCATCGCGCAGGATATTCTTTTGATGGAGGAAGTGCGCAAGCCGGCGCTGTTACGCGCGCTTTTCATGCTTGGTTCCGGTTATAGCGCCCAGGAATTGTCTTTTACCAAGATGCTCGGTCAGCTTCAAGATGCGGGGAATACGGTAACGCTTGCGCACTACCTCGATCTTCTCGGCAGAGCGGCTATGCTCACGGGCCTGCCGAATTATTCCGGCAATCAGATCCGCGCCCGCAAAAGTTCTCCCAGATTTATGGTATACGACACTTCATTGATGACCTATGCAAGCGGAACCAGCAGACGGCGTTTGCTCGATAATCAGACGGACAGAGGCAGGTTGGTTGAAAGCGCGGTGGGGGCGTATTTGCTGGCCAGAGGAAAAGAAGAAGGGTTTGAAGTCTATTGGTGGCGCGAGCGTAGTAATGAGGTGGATTTTGTCATAAAGAAAGGCAGCCGGTTAACGGCCATCGAGGTGAAAAGCGGCAGGGTGAAAAATGTTGGCGGCAGCCTGGTGTTCAAAAAGCTTTATCCTGAAGCGCTCTCCCTCATTATTGGCAGCGCGAATCTCAGCTTGGAAGATTTTTTGTTGGGCAAAAAAACGTTGTTTCTATAGAAATTCAATGTTCTCCCCGCCTTGGGAACAACCGCATCTGGCAATATTTCACAATTGTTTTTTGTGGGCGGGCGTTCAATAAGTCCCACGCCGCCTATCCATTCCAGAGTGCCACGTAGGCATCCACCATTTTTTCGATGGTGAAATACCGCGCGATTCTCTCTCGTGCCGCTTGCTTTTTCGCCTGCCAAAGGGCGGGATTTTGTGCTTCCGCCTGGGCGGCAAGTATGGCTTGCGCCAGTGACGCCGCATCTTTCGGCGGCACCACCCAGCCGGTGTCAGCGACAATAAAGGCCGCGTCGCCGACATCGGTGGTTACGCAGGGCGTGCCGCAGGCCATGGCCTCGGCCAAAACATTGGGAAATGCCTCTTCGGCGCAACTGCTCAAGATAGCGAGGTCAATGGCGTTCATGATAGCGGGTATATCATTGCGCCTGCCTAAAAGTGATATATGCGCGCCCAGGCCAAATTGCCCGATCAAAGCATTCAAGGCGCTGTTTTCGGCGGTAATGCCAGCGCCGACCAGCAGGCAGTGAAAATCTTCCAGCGATTTTCGCGCCATGGCCAGCGCCCGCAGCAAATTGCCATGGTCTTTGATTGGATGGAAACGGGCGACCATGGCCATGACAAAGGTATTTTCGCCGATGCCTAATTGCTGGCGCAGGCGTTTTCCTGTTTCGTCATCGGGCCTGAACTCCTGAATATCGTATCCATTGGCTATGACGATAAATTTTTTGGCGCGGTAGCCGTAGCCTTTATGTATATTGGCGCCTTTGGCGCAACAGAAAACGATTTTCTGCGGAATGAAGCCGGAGAGAAGGGCGCACAGCGACGAGACAATGCGGGTGGATCGTTTTGAAGTGGCCGGCTCCAAACTGCTGTTGTGGATGCCCCAGAATATTTTTTTGATTCCGGCCAATTTCGCCGCCACACCGCCAAAAAGGTTGGCGTGATACATTTGGCATTGCGCGATATCCGGCCGTAGCCGCCGCAAGAGTGAGATCAGCGTGGCCAATGCCCTAAAACGGAATTTACCCGGAGGCATCTCCAGGCAATATACCTGTATCCCGGCGGTTGCCAGTAAAGGGCCATATTTGCCTGTATCCATCAGCGAAATGACGACATGAGTATCTCTTGCCGCGTCATGCAGGCACAGACGGTACAAAACGGCTTCGGCGCCGCCGTCAGCGAGGCCGGTGATGATATGAGCTATCAGCATGGTTGCGGTATTTTTATGCCGTGGCCTCGCTCATATTGCAAACATTTATGTTTTGCAGGTATTTCGTAATCGATTCGTTGAGATTTGCAAAACATCTTCGGCTGTGAAGATATTATTGACAAATGTCAGCATGTTTTATTTTTCTTTTTTAAGGCAAGTTCCTGTTTATAAGAAAAACTCCATAAAACAAAAAGTATCAACCCCGGAAGAAACATATTTCTCTGGCGTAGAATAATGCCCAGATTACTCATACTCATGGAAAACACAAACGCCCCCAGAATAAAAAATATAAAAAATCCCTGAATTATAAATGGCGCCGCTCTGAATGTAGCAACGAAACGATTCCTCAGTACGCCAATGGATAATAATAACAAAAGCAGATTTTCAAATGAAGCCACCACTGCCGGTATCCCATTGATATCAAAAAAGAATGGACGATATAAAAAAGTCAATACTTTGAGCGGATAGGGATAGGAGGAAATATCCACAAATGAACGACCGTAACTTAAATTCAATGCCATATTTGTCGAAAATTTGTCTAACTCTTCGAATGATAATTCATCCATTTTAACAAAGTCTAATACGGATGGGATAATTACGACCGCTATCGCAATTAAAATGATAAATAAAACTACTCGCTGTATTGCGGATATCTTACTATTTATAATGTAGGCAAAACCAAAACTAATGGTTAAGATTAAAGTAATATGCGGACGAACGCCATACGAAAGCAATAACCCCAACATTACCAATGGGAATCGCTTGGCAATGTTCATCAGTCCATACGTAACCATAGCTATGCACAAAAACAGGATAGTGTCTTTCCCAACCCCCGAAGACCAAAAATGTAAACTGGGTAAAAAAAGAAGAAATGGGAAAAGCCGGAATTTGTAAAATTTTGAATTGTAAGGGATGGCTTGGATGCAGATGCGATACAAAAAAACAAAAGCAATGAATCCCAATAAGCTGTAGAGAAGAGTATTTGACAAAAAACCCATCCCCATCAGGTTGGCAGGAATATAGTTAAGCGCAACCGTAGCTTCAGTTCCCTTTTGATTAAAAAAAATATATATAAAATCAGGTTGAATCATTTGTTTGGCTTGTTGCCAATAAGCCCAGGCATCGCCGCCATTATTGCGAGTAAAAAAATAATAGGAAATACCTGTGCAAATCTGAAATAGCCACAGTAGATTCAACATTCTTATATCTGTTTTTGAGAGTTTCTTTTTAATTCCGAGTGGAATAAGAAAGCCAAAAAATAGTATAAGGAAAACAAATAGAATATTCATTTTTTTATTCTTGATTGAGAACTGAGATTATTTTAGGATTTGCTGCCCCTAGGCAATACTTTTCAGCCACAATTTTCCTGCCTAAACTGCCATGATCTTTTCTTAAGTCAGGATTGAGAATATATTTTTCAATATATTGGAACCACTCTTCGTCGGTATTGGCTAAAAATCCTGAATAGCCATCTTTTATCACATCATTATTGGTTCCGATAGGAGAAGCCACGACAGGAATACCACATCCCATGAATTGAATCAATTTGTAAGCACATTTTCCTTTTTCCCATGGCGTATCGCTCAACGGCATAATTCCGATATCGCAATTGATGATGGATGCGACTTCTGTTTCTTCACTCCATTCGATATGCTTTTCATTTTTACATAAATTCAAAGATTCGGAAGCGCCAATAATGTGTATATGCACATCATATTGTTTTATCAATTCATTAAGCGCTTGTCGAATTTTATTTACGTATTTTAATGTAGATTGGGTTCCAATCCATCCGATGATAACCGGCTGATTGTCAAGTTTTTCTTCTTTAATTTTATACCTGTTTAAATCAATGACGGTGGGAATGTATTCAATCCTTTTTGCTTCGGACAATTCGGCTTTCCTCCCAAGATATTCATTTCCGACTATGACACAATGGCTCCATTTCATTACTTTGTCGATTTTTTTCTTTAAAAAAAAACGCACCAAAGGATTTGGATTGAGATCATAGTTGTGAAAAATGGCATCATCGTAATCGACGATGTATTTCATTTTGAACAATTTTAGTAACCACTCTCCACACGCGGGAAAGTAAGGAAACAATTCCTTTTCTATAACAATCATATCGTATTCAAATACTTTTATTAAAGCGAAAAAGCGTCGGATATAAGCTTTTAAAGCCCATCTTACCGTTGGCTGATGAGTATAGAGACTCTCTAGGTATTGGTTATCAAAAAAAGGTGAAACTGTAATCTCAATTCCATGAACTTCTAAATAGGGAAAATACTGATAGCTCCGCAAACGGCTGCTGGCCCCCTTGCGAGCATATTTGGTTAAATAAAGGACTTTCATTTAGTAATATACTTTATCGCCTGGATATATTCTCCAGCACTTTTTTCCAAAGAAAATATATCCTTGGCCGATTGCGATATATTTGCCCTGTCGGGTTTCTCTTGAAAAATCCATTGAACAGCTTTTTCTATTCTGTCCGGATCCGAATGATCATACAAAAAGCAACCCTGTATATTTTGCAATACTTCTTTTGTATCTCCAATACCTTTTGAAGCTATTGTCGGTAAACCCATCAATAAATATTCTGCTAGTTTTATCGGAGCAACACCTTGCATACTATATGTCGGTTTCCTAATAGCAAATGCAATATCGGCAATATTTAAATATTCCGGAATATTTTCCGCGGGAACGGATTTCATAATGAATTTATCTCTATACTCGTAACTTATTTCCCCTTCTAAAAATTCAGGAGAACCGGTTAATATGAGAAATCGACAATGAGGGGTTATGTTCAGGTAGCGGATAAAGATTGCTTGCATCTCATCCCAGCAATATTGCCTGCCAAGCGAGCCGCAATACACAAAGATTTTTTCTTCGGATTTAATTCCGATAATTTTTCTGAATTCTGTTCGTTGTTTTAGATTAGGTAAAAATTTTTTTGTATCTTTACCGTTAGTTACTTTGAAAAATTTACTTCGGTATTTCTCTCCGATTTTATGTATATGAATGTCAATTGCCTTTTGAGATCGAGTGATTACGGTATCAGCTTTTATCAATATTTTCTTTTCTTCTTTACTTAAGAAATTATACATCCAGCCGCCTCTTTTTAGCCCGGCAAAATCCACACGTTCTTCAATGGGCAAACCGTCCGCATCAAAGAGCAATTTGCAGTTATTCAAGCAAATTCGATTTACCATGTTAGCAGGCATTGTAGCCCGAGGCATAACAATGTCTATATTATTTTGTTTTATATAGTCAGTAATAACCATTATTCCTCTGGCAATGGTAAATAAATTCCCTATTGTTGGTATCAGTTTTCTATAAATAGGATAAGAATTATACCTAATTCCGAGTTCCGAAGCTTTGTTTGCCGTTTTTTCCACCCGCTTGGCATCACCCCAGGTAAACTGCAAAACATGAAATTCATATCGCGCCTCTTGCTCCGTGATGGCATGGAAAATCGGTATAAAAAGACTTTCCAGGTAAGTGGTTTGAGGACCGTCCCAAGTGATAAATAAGAGTCGTTTCATTGATTTTTACTTATAAAAATGTTTCATATATATTTTCTAATTTAGATATATAAATTTTACTTGAAAAATTGTTTGTAGCATATAATTTCCCCTTTTCTGCAATATTTTTCAACTCATTTTTAGGCAGTTTGTATATATTCTTAATGCAATCAGTTAATTCTTGGATATTATTTGGGTCAAACAACCAACCTGTTTCATTATCTTTAATGAATTCTGGAATACCGCCAACTTTTGAACACAAACAAGGCACTCCTTGATACATTGCCTCTACAACGGCAATTCCAAAACCTTCGGAATATGATGGTAAAACAAATAAGTCAGCTTGATTGACGAACTTTTCAGGTCTTGATTGAAATCCTTTAAATTCAATATTACTATCAACTTTTAAATCTTTTGTCATTTGCTCTAAATATGCTCTTTCTCTTCCATCGCCTACAATAACTAATTTCATTTTTTCCCATTCTTTCAATTTTGCAAAAGCGGCAATAAGTAAATCTACATTCTTCACTTTTTCTAACCGACCAACATATATCAAGGTAAAATAATTAGATTTTTTTATATTATACTGTTGAGGAATGCTTACAGGATTATATAAAACAATACCTTGTTGATCGTTTATCTCGCCAATGGAAATTAAATATTTTTTTACCGCATTAGAAACACAGATAACTTTCTTAGTAAAACGATAAATAAACTTGAATGATATTTTTGCAATATTTGAATGATCAGGTATGCCGATTTCTTCTCCGAAGATTATTTTTACTCCAGCTAATCTTGCTGCTATGATACCATGAAAATTCGCTTCCGCTGCGGCAGTATGAACGATATCGGGCTTAATATATTTAAAAAAACGATAAAGACGTACTATATTTTTAAAATTCTTGATTGATGGATTCATATTAAAAACATATACTTCGAAGCCTCGTTCTCTTATAATCTTCTCAGCATGGCCTCCATATCCAATGGATGCAAAAATATAATGATGATGTAAGATGGTTTTATCTTCTGAAAAACAAAGAAATTGCCTTTCTTGTCCTCCAAAATCAAGTAATGTTGTTAATCTAATAATTTTCATTATATTTTGAGAGTTATATCCATCAAGAGAAGAAACGCGGCAGTTCCTTAAGTATGAAGAATTTTAATTCTATCATTTTTCATTCATAAAATCTTTCCTATTGTTTACACTATTTATGAGAGTAAAGTTATGTTTCATATTTAAGAAGTATTTTTCAAGTGTATTATAAGAAATATAAGCAATTATTATATTGGAAAATAAAACAATGATGTATATATATAAGCTATACGAGGTAAATGTAGAGTTTGAGGGATTTATTAAGTATTGTGATATCAAGTAAATTGTTAAAGGATTATAAACATAAATGCCATAAGATATTTTTCCTAAAAAATCAAACATTTTGTTCTCAAGATTGAGAATTGCCCTCCCTGTAATCTGCAAATAAATAATTAATACAGTAATGCACGCTATAATTTCATGGTCAATTATTGATGCAATATGAAATTTGTTTAAAGCAACCAATAATAATATTCCCCAACAAATAAATTCCACGTAATAACTCAACTTTTGATATAATAGCATTTCACATCTCGTTTTATAAACAGTATAAATATATGCACCTAACCCTCCAATACATAAGCATCCGAATCTGCTATAATGTAGAAAATATCTATATGCCATAGGAAAATTCAGATAATTAACTATAATCTTTAAAAAAAGAAAAATGATTGGAAACAATAATAGAAAAGTAAATATCTTTTTCCCTTTTGTTATTACAATAGGATAAAGAGCATAAAATTGTTCTTCTGTACCTAATGACCAATAGTGACCAATTAAAAATAAAGCAATAGGAGTCGGCGCTAAAAATGTAATTGATGGATCCGCTAATATGGCATTAGCAATATTTGGAATTATTCCTAAATATAAAAGATAGGTAATACCTAAATCATTATAGCCAAGTATTAAAAGGATGAGCAAAAGATAAAAATAATAAAGGGGCCATATTCTTAAAATCCGCCTCATATAGAATTTTTTATAATCAACTGTTTTATATTTTTGATTTTCTTTTAGAAGTAAATATGTAATTAGGAAACCACTTATTGTAAAAAATATAGTGACTCCAAAATTAGCAAGATCGAGATAGCGGAAGTTTGTTAGTGAAAATAAGTAAAGATGCCCATTAATATGAGATATAGCAACCGAGATTGCAGCAATTGCTCTCAGTCCATTTAGACCGGGCAAAAATAATTTCTGTGCCATATTCTCATAGATAAATTAAAGATTATTCACAAGATCAAACCACTTGTTCATTATATTATTTTTGCCAAAGTTCTTAACATTCACAAGTGCGTTTGCTCGTAAATATTTTTGCTTGTTTTCATCAGAAATTAATTTATCTAATGTTTCCGCAAAAAGAATCTTATCACCACTTGGTATTAATATTCCATCAATATTATTGTTAATAATATTTCTAGGACCATTTGGGCAATCATAACTGACAACAACCATTCCCTTGCTCATTGCTTCCAAGATTATCATTGGAAAACACTCCGAATATGAAGTAACGGTATATATCTTACTTTTACTCATTAACTTCAATAATTTATTGTTTTCTATTGCAGCACACAAGTGAAAATTATCTCCTAAATTTAATTCATCAATTTTTTGTCGAAGTTTTTTTTGCAACTCATTGTTGCCATTGCCATAAAGGTAAACACTCCAATTTTTATGATTTTCTCTTATTTTACTCCAGACATCAATCAAATGGTCGTATTGTTTAATTTCGTCAATTCTTCCTGCTGCCAAAATTATATTTTCATTATTTTCGTTTTTCTTGGTCTCAATATTAATAAAGTTTTGTATAACTGATATATTTTTTAGTTTATAATACTTTACCTCATCGTTGTTAAGAACTATTGCTTTGTGATAATGTTTATATATCCATTTTTTTATGCTCCAATTTTTAGACAAAAACATACCTGGATGATGAAATTCAACAATTTTTTTTGTTTTTGTGGGTAGAAACGGTACAAGTAATGCATCAATACTTGTGAGAGTGGAAAATAAAACTTTCGGATTATGTTTTGTCAATATCTGAGATACCTTCCAATAAAAACGAATGTAATTCATTAAGTTAGAAATAAAATAAAATTTTCCTGTTTTATTCTTAATCTGTAAATCTATATGCTTTGTTTTTGGATTGATTTTGTATATGAAATTTTCACTAATTTGATTTTTTGTTACCAGTATAACATCAAAATTATACATCTCAATCCAGGCATTAATTTTATCTGTAACAATTTTTTCTATGCCCCCATGCAATGAAAGATGATTTACTAAATACAATATTTTTTCTTTGTTCATAAGATTATTTTGAAATTTTTTCTACTTCTTATGAAATCATAAAAAGAAACCATCTTCCTGTATGCAAATAGTTCTAATCTTTCACCAAAAGAAAAAATATTAGAACTTATCAATTTGGGAGCAATTTTATTTATGTCGTAATTTTCAACAAGCAATTTTTTTGTAATGTCCGCTCTTTCTATAAAAGTTTTGTCATCAAAAGAGATAACCTGTTGTATTAAATCATATAAATGAAAATAAGTCATTTTTTCGTCATATATACCACCCAATATTTTATAGTTATCATAAAAAAATCCTAATGATAAATCACCATCCTGATAAGATGTCGCTACGAGACATATTTTGTTCATATTGGCTGCATCTAAAATGGTAGTTCCCATGCCCACAAATATATCACAACCTTCAATATGTGCATCAAGCTCTGTATAAGGAATAGTTCCTTTAAGAAAAATTTTCTCCTGAATTTCTTTTGACAAACCATTTATTTTCTTGTTCACTAGTTCTAACTCTTTTACGCTCCCTCTTTTTCCCCCACCAATAATTGTTAAAGATAACTCTTTGTGTGTATTTGCTAAAGCACCAAAAATATCAATTAGCCCTAAAATATATGCCTTAAAAGGAAAATCAAATCTTGAAATGGTCAATATGTTTATTATCTGATTTTTTGGTTTCGACAATATGTTGTTTTTTATTATCATAGGAATATGCAAAATTTCAATATTTGTCTTATACTTTTTCATTTTGTATCGATTTATACAGGTATCTCGTGTTTCTTCGTCCATAAAAACAATAGTTTTTGTTTTTACTAACAAAACCATTAAAGGGTTTAGCCATTTTGTATATTTACTAAAAAAACTCCAGTTAGGATGCACAATATATAGCTTGTGAGCAAAGCAACAATTGTATCGCTTATTTAACAAATCATTACATCTTAAAAAATCTATCAACGAAAAAGAGATAACAGAAACTGTTTCTGAAGGTAAAAAGGTCAATTCAATATGGCTATCATTGGTAATAAAAGTTTTTTTCTTGTTATTGTAAATATAGCATTCCAGATTATTAAAAACATTTTTGAAAGTAGTAGGGTCGCGAGATAATACAACAACTCTATTTCCATTGGATAAAGACCATTGCGATAACCTCATAACGAGTGTTTCTGTCCCTCCTGCTCCAATATATGGCAAATAAAAAACTACTGTTTTCATATCATTTTATTTTCCTTTATTTTTCAATTTCAAGACTATACTTTTCAATTCCAACCTTTTATCCAATTCATTAAAAGAATATACTGCCGATAAAACAATTAAAATACTGCCTGCAAAATATTGATAAGGATTTGGAATAAATCTTACCACACAAAAACAAGCGACAGCGTACGTCAATTGCATTAAAAATATTATAATAAAATTTTTATCGAAATTGAACATATATTTTCTATGGCAAATGGAAAATACCTGTAGTAGATAGACAATGTAAACAAGAAGGTATGAGATACCTAGGCCATCTAATCCCCAATATTTATATCCAATAATATTGAGAATCAATACATAAGTATTTGTTACTGATTCGTTTATAAAATAAACTCTGGACGCCCCTTTTGCTAAAAAAAGAAAAGCGATAGCCCAACTAGCCGCCTTAAAAAACATTCCCAGTGCCGCCCATTGAATCATGCCGTTGATGGGAATGAACCGGCTGGAATAAAGCAATTGTACGACCCAATGAATAAAAACAAAAAAAACCATTAAAATCGGGGCTACTATCAGTATGGCTATTTCCGCTTGCTGATTAATGATTTCTTTTGCTAATTGATTGCTATGCGCTACGCCCGATAAGCGAGGGTAGTAATCTGTACTCATAGCGGTAAAAACTAATCCGACATAAGTGCCGATAATAGCAAAGCCGGCGTTATACAAACCAACATCTTCCACACCGCCCGTCCGTCCGATGTAGAGCCGTAGTAAATAGGATACTGCTAAGGTTATCAACCCGCTTAAACTCAGCATGATGCCCATTGATAACATACTTTTGCCTTCTTGCCATGTTTCCTTAAACGAAAGTTGTGTTTTGTTAATCACTACTTTTCTGGCAAAATACCAAGATAAAGAAAGGGTTACAATGGAGGCGATGACAAGCGCTGGAACGATACCTTGTAATCCGAAATAATAATAAAGAGGTACGGTAATAATCAAACCCAATAAGGCGCCAAGCACATTGGATGTTGCCAAATATTGCAGTTTTCGCGTGCCTTGCAGGATAACATTTTGCCCAGTGCTTAATTGCGAAAACAGCAAGGTAAGCGATAAAAACATAAAAGCATAGGTATAGTCTCTGTTGCCAAAAGTCAGCTCGCTAAGCCATGGCGCAAGAATGAGGGTAAGGAAAACACCTAGCAAGCCGGTAATCCAGACCCACCGGCGAAGCGCGGTAACGACAATGCCTATCCTTTGCCTGTCATCCTGAGCATTTGCCTCGGCCACATTCCTGACCGCGCTTGTGCCTAATCCAAAATTGGTTAGTCCGGTTATCATGCCGGTGGTGGCGGTCAATAAACCGGCAATGCCCATCCCCGCCGGTCCCAACAATACGGCAATGAATTTTGACCGGATAATACTAATCAAAATATTAAATATTTGCACGCCACCGAACAGGCTGGTGGCCTTAAATATTTGGCGATATGAAGAAGATTGCTGTTGCACTTTCTAAAATAAGTTAATATTTTTTACTATTTTTTTCACTTCTTCTTCCGCCATTACCGGGCTAATCGGCAGGCTCAGTACTTCATTATGGATTTGCTCGGTAATCGGATAGGATTGATTATTCCATTCTTTATAGCATTCTTGTTTATGAGGTGGAATAGGGTAGTGAATCAAAGTCTGAACGCCATTCTCAGTTAAGTAGGTTTGCAATTTATCCCGTTTTTCTGTCCGGATTACAAATAAATGCCAACAGTGCGAATCCTTATGGCTCGCCCTTGTTGGTAAAATGATTTTTTCATTCTCGATATTTGCTAAATAATAGTCCGCGATTTGTTGTCTGATTTTGTTTTCGGCATCTAAATACTGCAATTTTATCGCAAGAAAAGCGGCCTGCATTTCATCCATGCGGCTGTTCAGTCCCTGGTATTTATTCACATATTTTTGCGCCGAGCCGTAGTTGGCGATAGCGCGAAGGGCGGCAGCCAACTCATCATCATTTGTTGTAACCGCGCCGCTATCGCCCAAAGCGCCTAGATTTTTACCCGGATAAAAACTGTGTCCGGCGCTATCGCCTAAATTTCCGGTGTGTTTCCTCGTTTGGTTCGCAAAGTGAAAATACGCGCCCGCCGCTTGCGCGTTGTCTTCCACTATTTTAAGATTATATTTTCCCGCAATCGCTTCCAAGTGTTCCGACCAACAGGCTCTGCCGTACAAATGCACAACCATTATGGCTTTTGTCTTGGGGGTAATATGCCGTTCTATCAGCGACATATCCAAATTATACGTTTGAATATCCGGTTCCACCAAAACAGGTATCAAGCGATTATCAGTAATGGCGAGAATACTGGCAATATAAGTATTCGCCGGTACAATCACTTCGTCGCCCTCTTGCATAATGCCTAATTCTATATAGGCTTTAAAAATGAGGCGCAAGGCATCTAAACCATTGGCGCAAGCAACTGTATGTTTTGCTCCGATATAGTCGGAATATTGTTGTTCAAAAGCCTTTATCCTTTCACCCAGCAAAAACCAGCCACTGTCAATAACCTCCGCTGCCGCCTGCTTGAGTTCCTCGGCGTATTGGGCGTTTGTTTTTTGTAAATCGAGGAATTTTATATTCATAAAAAATTGTGATTCTTCATCATTTTAAGTAGATTTAAGGGCATTGTCACTCGGAGCGGTGAAGGGATAGATATAGTGATAGAAAAGTTGGTTAGTTGCTCTCAGCCGGAACTCGCGGCTGCCTTGGCTAGCCACATTGCCACTATCGCTTCTGGATAACCACGATGGAAGTGTGTTGTCCATGGATATGCTGGCTCACCGGAGCCGTCGCGACGCTTGATTTTGCGTGTCTCGCAGATGAACTTTGCAGGCGTACCACCGACGACGGTGTGTGGCATTACATCCTTGACGACGGAACTTATCGCTGCAATCAGCGCTCCTTCACCAACAATGACACCAGGGAGGATGACCGACATGGTGGCAATTGCAGCATAGTCCTCAATGCGGCATCCGATTCTGAGGTCACTCGGCGGGTGTGGATCATTTGTCAGTACCACATAGGGAAATATCCACACGATGTTACCGATTATTGACGCTTGGCCGATGTGGACATTGCTGTGTGTGCGTACATAGTCGCCAATCGTGCAATGACCCTGGATGTCTCCAAGCGTACCGATCTGAAAATTCTTGCCGGCCACGGTCAACTCGCGAACCGTCACTCGATGGCCAGTAACAAGACCCTCGCCAAACGTCGAGCCCTCATAGAATACACTGTGAGAGCGAATGAGGGAGCCTTCTCCAATCACCAGTGGTCTACCGTCGGATAGCTTTGTCGGATAGCCAATCTCGCAATGCGCCCCAATGACGGTATTGTTGCCGATCTCCACGTTCGGGTGAATGATCGAAAAAGCGCCCACGGTTACGTTATCGCCAAGTTTAGCCGACGGGGAAATGATTGCTGTGGGATGGATTGGCACCGATTCCAAATTCATGTGTGTAACTCCTTTCCGAAGGTGCATTTCAAGAATTGGTATTCGCGCCAATTCGCGAAGATTGCACATCAGATAGTTTGTGTATCATACCTGTTTGTATTTCAAATATTCTTCATAATCTCTTATATAATCGGCTTCATCATATTTATGCGAAGTCAAAACCAAACAAATGGAGCCGGACGAAAAACCCTGTTCCGCTGCCCACATGCCTGGTGGAATATGCAAGCCAAAGTAAGGACGATTCAACATAACTGTTCTTTTATTTTTGCCATCATCTAGTGCCACTTCAAAACTTCCGCTCGCGGCGATCAAAAATTGATGGCACTCTTTGTGAGCGTGTGCTCCACGAGCTTCGCCACCCGGAATATCGTAGAGATAAAATACACGTTCGACATCAAAAGGTAAATTTTCAGACCCTTGAATAGGGGTTATATTACCCGCTGCATTTTCTATTCGAGGCATTTCTATTATTGAACAATCATATACGGTCATTTTTCATTTCCTTAAATAACGGCAATTCTCTTATATAATCTTCCGCATCGTATTTCATTGACGAAAGCACCAAAGCCAATGAATTGGTGGAAAAATTTTCCATTTGCCGCCAATTCATCGCCGGGATATAAAGCCCATAATATGAACGGTTCAAGTGATACACTTTTTCCGCTTTGCCATTGTTGACAATGACATCAAAACTTCCCGACAGGGCGACGATAAACTCTTCATTCTTTTTATAGGCGTGCCCGCCGCGCTTTTCGCCGCCCGGCACATCGTATATCCAATGGCAACGCTCTATTTTGAAAGGGATATGGTTTTCACTTTCAATAAATGAAAGATTCCCCCGCCTATCTAAAATTTTAGGCAAATCGATTATTTTCTCAGACATTTTGTATTGAATCGTTATAATTTTTTAATGTCTTTCTCGCTCAGTCCGGTCAATGCCACAATCGCTTCAATGCTCATGCCCATTTGTAACGCCTTTTCAGCAATGGCCATGGCTTTGGCGTGTGCGACTCGTTCTTTGGTTTTCTGCCTGTGGCTTTATCTGATCCAATGAAAAGATATATTTTCACCACGTTCCACCGCATCAAATTCGTGGTGGTCAGCGGTGACAACGCTTCCTTCTGAAACAGAG
>JGI20166J26741_12055583_pt1 | contig 18902 bp, 10 predicted proteins | sample TergutCu122P5_FD_26741 | JGI IMG/M metagenome (IMG submission 26741)
TGACATTGGAGACCCCGATTGCCCGGATTTTCCCTTCGTCTTTCAAGCGGAGCAGCATTTCCATCGTGACCGCAATCGGCGTCGTTTCGTCCTGCCAATGTGTTTGTAACAAGTCGATGTGATCGGTTTTGAGGCGTTTGAGCGACTGCTCGACTTCCCAACGAATCGAATCCGGACGCAAATACTTGTAAACACGATTGCCTGTTTTGCCGCTTGAGACCCCTTTGTCGTCGCCGTAAAAATGCAGGACACCTTCCCCTTCCGGCCAGTCTTTGTCGTCCCAGCGCAAGCCGCATTTGGTCGCCAGCACGACTTTTTCCCGTTTCGAGCCGATCGTTTTGCCGATGATTTCTTCGGAACGACCGTAACCATACATCGGTGCGGTGTCGATCAGATTGATGCCGTGATCAATCGCGGCGTCAATGGCACGCATGGCGTCTTTTTCTTCCGTGCCGCCCCACATCCAACCGCCGATTGCCCACGCCCCCAAACCAACCACCGATGTTTTGATTTCCGTTGTTCCCAGCGTTCGATATTGCATTATTGCCTCCATTTTCAAAGGTTAAACCGTTTATTCATCCTATTATATGCCGTTCCACGCCATAAACAATGGATTTTCTTTGTGAACTTTGTGCCTCCTTTGTGCCCCTTGTGGTAAAATATTTTAACCAGCAAGGGACGAAGGAACACGAAATCAGAGCACAAAGCGTCCGCGAGTACCAGGAAACAGCAGCCCGGAGCGTAAGCGACGGGGGATTGTTCCGATGGATCGTCCACACCACTTTAACCCCCGCACTGACGCTTGGGGCTGCTATTGAAAAACCTCATTTTTCCAAGAAAACAACCTCAGTAGAAGATGGCCGCCCCGTAAATATGAACCTCATTGACCTCATGATGCCGTGTGGTGAAATGAAGTCAATGAGGTTTGATGTTTGTGGGATGCCGGTGCTACTGAGGTTGTTTTGTTTGAGTCAATGAGGTGAAAATGAGGTTTTTCGGTAGTCGCGTCGTAACCGTTGGTAGCCGCATGGCCTGCCATGCGCAAAACAGCAGCCGGGAACGTAAGTGACCGGTTGTTTCTTTCATCGGTGATTGTGGTAAGATACAGGAATCAGGGCAAGTCCGCATCTCACTTCGCATTTCAGCCGTACCATGTTTTTTTCTTTCCCCTACAGCACCGACGCGCCGATTTATTATTAGTCATATATCATGGTCCGTATACCAAAAATTTGACTTAGAATTTTTTTGGATTCCTCTTTGAGATTGACAGTCGTATTGATCTTGGCTTTTCCATTCTTTGCAAGCCATCTGAACAATTTCACCGCTTCCTTGTCATTTTGATCACCACCCATATTATGAAGGCAAGCCGCTAAATTAAACTTTGCTTCGTCAAATTCCTGGTCCGCAGCCAGAGTCATTCTGTACCATTTCGCCGCTTCCCTGAAAGATTGGGGCAAACCCATTTGACCGTAATTATAAGCAACCCCGATATTATACATTGCTTCGGCATACCCCTGTTTCGCAGCCTTTTGCCACCACATTATTGTTTTTTCGTAATCTTTAGTATAAATATAGCATTGCGCTAAATAATCCCGTGCTTCGGCATGTCCCTGTTCCGCAGCCATTCTGAGCCATTTCATCGCTTCCTCGAATTTCTTAATATCCACCTTAGCGGTTGTGAAGAAATTTGTTTGGAGTTTGATAAGCTCTTCAGGCGTCATCTTGTCCCAAACATATTGCACAGGGATGGCCTTATTAAAATAAAACACCCCCAAATTAAACTGTGCTCCGGCATATCCCTGTTCCGCGGCCTTTCTGAACCATTTCTCCGCTTCCGTGTAATCCCTAACAATTAATCCCTTGCCGCTTAAATAATAATGCCCAATCGCGGTTTGCGCAGGAGCAAATCCCTGATTTGCCGCTTTACGGAACCATTCTTCCGCTTCGATGGCATCAGTAACGCAGAAGCCTTTACTGAATTGTACGGCAGGCAAATTCTCATCAGCATGTTTGGCCACTTTTTGGAACAACTCTTTCGCTTGAGGCTTGTCAATTTTGCATCCATACAAACCTAAGTCATAACAAATCGCCAGCCAGCATTGGGTGTTAATGTCGCCTTTTTCCGCTTTGGCTTTGATGTCATTGAATTTTTTCGTGAGGTCGGCTTCTGTGGTATCCGAGTCCAATTGGGCGTATGAATTTCCACTTCCGCCCCAACAGAGAAAAGTCAGCATGACCAGTAAAAAAGCGAGTGTTTTAGTCGAGATTCTCATTTTGCGTTTCCTTTTGTTTTGTGTTGTGAAAATGGAATAATGTTTGCCAAGAACAGCAACAGAAACCGCTCAAAGAGAAAAGGGAGCGGCACGCCCTTTAGATACGGAATAATCCCTCCGACCAAAGAGGTGCATTGTCCACCTGAAAGGTGAAATGCTGATTTTATCCGTAAGACGATACGCGACGCTCCCAAGCGGGAGCAACGCAACTAAATCGTCGATGTCAATTTTCTACCCGGTTGCCCGGTGGTCATGTAGAAAATGGCTGTTCGCCGAAGCGAATCTAAAGGTTTGTTGTGTACTCGATTTCAATGTCCGAAAAACCGGACGTAAATTGTTCCTTTCAGTTTACAGACAGGCAACGGGAAAGTCAAGCAACGGTTTTTCAGAAAATCGCACAAGATCTTCGTGGTTCTTCGCGTCCTTCATGGTGAACATGAGTTTTTTTTCAACGCGGAAGGCGCGGAAGGACGGAAATCGCGGAATTTGTTGTGAGACGTTCCCTTGAAATTTCCGCCTTTTCCGAACTTCCGCGCCTTCCGCGTTAAAAAATCCCCGCATCATCCGCTTGTGCGTTCGAACGTTTGTGTTTCGTGGTGAAAAAACCTCATCTATTTTGATTCACGGCGCGAAAAATCTGGAATGGTCCGGGTTTGCTCTGCGATGACGCAGATTTTTGTCGCAACATCATAGATTTTCTCTGGATCACCATAGATTTTTTAAGTGTTCACGCAGGTTTTTTAAGTGATGTCACAGATTTTCTCTGGAGCGAGACAGGTTTTATCTGGAATTTCGCCGGAAATATTGAAAAGTTAGGTAAGTTGCTGTGAATTGCAAGATAATTCCGGTCAAATATTATAAATAAAATGAGCATGACAAGTGATTTGGTCATTCTGTACAAATACACATGACGCAACGTGCGGTATCACCAAGTCTGTTCGGTCGGATGCCCTTCCGGTTTTGACAATATCTGCGAAAGCGTCTTGGTGTTTGCAAAAACATGAATATAATGGGAGTGTTTGTGTTTCTTTTCTCGAAAAGATTTCTTTTTTTCCTTGCACAGTTGTTAGGGTGATCGCAAGTGATTTCTGCTCAAATGACGGACATCGATTACTACCTTCCGTCAACGTCGCTTGCAAACAGCGATCTGGAAAAGGTTTACACCGGCTGGACGGCTGAAAAAATTTCCGCAAAACTTGGAATAGATTCCCGTCCCATTGCAGCACCAGACGAAACCGCACTCGATATGGGGGTCAAAGCGGCACAAGCACTCTTCGATCGCGGCGTTTGTTACCCGGAAGAAATCGACTTCCTCGTTTTTTGTACACAATCACCCGATTATTTTTTGCCGACTTCCGCTTGTCTCATGCAGCACAAATTGGGGTTATCCCGCAAGGCAGGGGCACTCGATTTCAATCTCGGCTGCTCCGGTTATGTGTATGGACTGGCACTTTGCAAGGGCTTGATTGAAACCGGTTCGGCAAAAAACGTACTTTTAGTGACATCGGAAACATACACGAAATACATCAATAGCAAAGACAGAGTAAACAGGCCGCTTTTCGGCGATGGTGCGGCGGCAACTTTGATTCGCGGCGTTGAAATTTCCGACGAAGAAGCGAAAAATTCAGAACCGCAAATCGGCCCGTTTGAATTTGGAACCAACGGTGCCAATGCCGGCATGTTGATTGTCCCTGCCGGGGGGCATCGGCTTCCAAGCAGTCCGGAAACGGCGGTCGAAGTCGTTGACAATCGGGGAAATACCCGCTCCAAAAATCAACTTTATATGAACGGGCAAGGAATTTTTGCCTTCGCGATTGAGGAAATTCCGCCGCTTGTCGACCGGCTGCTCAAAAAAGCGTCAAAAACGAGAAAAGAGATTGATTGTTACGTGTTTCACCAGGCAAACCGTTACATGCTCAAGCGTTTGCAGGAACTTTCCGGCTTGTCGGACTGTAATTTTTTCAACGACATTCGAAACATCGGCAACACGGTATCGAGCAGCATTCCGATCGCCATGGTCAACGCCGCCGAACAAGGGATGCTTCACGCCGATGACACTGTGATGCTGGTCGGCTTCGGCGTTGGTCTCTCCTGGGGGGCCACTCTTGCCCGACTGCCAAAATCACTTGTGCGCTCTCATAGTTGATTTTCGAACAGCGTTGATTTAAAATCAAAAACAAATTTTATACCGCAGCCGGTATGGGCGGCAGCAGGCAGCCCTGGAAGCAGTTCAAATTTTATGATCGCATCCATAAAATCCCCTTCGTGTCGTGGTGAAATCAATCCCTGTCAACGGTTGCCTCAGCAGAAATCATCAATGTTACAGTATTATCGCATAGAGAACGGTCGGCTTGTCGATGCCGGCGACGAAAGCGGAACGATTTGGCTTTGTTTTTCGCCGACGCTTGAAGAACGGGAGCACCTGCTCGGACGCTTCGAGCTGGACCGTTACACGCTGCAATCGGCACTCGACCCGGACGAACTGGCACGAATCGATTACGGCATGGAAAACACCGGCATCATTTGCAAATGGCCGCGATGTGCGTCGCAATCGGAGCAAGACGTATTCGAGGTCACCTCGTGCGGTTTTTTTCTGTCGTCCGACCATCTTGTTCTCGTTGCTGACGAGCCGATACCGCTTCCCGACCTGATGATGCCGAGCCGGCAAACACGCGATTTTCGTGATGTGATTTTAAGCCTGATTCATCATTCGACGCTACATTTTCATCACCATTTCTCGTTGATCAAGGGAGTGGCCGACCGGATCGAAAACCGTCTGATGTCGTCGATGAACAGTAAACTGCTGACGGACCTGTTCCATTTGCAAAAGAACCTGACGTACTATGAAAACGCCATCGGCTATAACATGGTGCTGATTGAGCGGATGCACCGGGATCGCGAACGGCTCGGATTTTCCGCGGCACAGCTCGAACTGCTCGACGACTTGACGGTCGATAACACGCAATGCTACAAACAGGCGTCGATCGTCGCGACGATTCTGAAAAACATGACCGACACCATGGGGTCGCTCATCAACAACAAACTGAGCGCGATCATGAAACGGTTGACACTTATTTCGCTGATCTTTCTCCCGATCAACGTGATTGCCGGCATCGGCGGCATGTCGGAATACACGACGTTCACCGAGCCGTACATCGAATGGTATTACGCTTACGGCATATTGCTCGCCGTGCTGGTTCTCATCGGTTATCTGACCTACGTCATTATCAGCCGGTTCGAAAACGACTGACGGTATCCGGTTTTTCACCGTCTTTTCTTTTTTGCGATATTTTTGGAATTCCGTATTGACACAAGACTACGCTTGTAGTATTCTGTTGCCTGCAAATGTAGTCTTAATTGAAACAACACTCTTGAAAATTTGTCAAAATGACCCGCAAAAATGAAAAATCGCAGGATGCCTGCAAAATTTCGGACGCCGAATGGGAAGTGATGCACGTTCTTTGGGAACACGGTACCTGTTCGGCGGCGGAAGTCTGTCAAACACTTGCCGGAACGTTCGACTGGAGTCCGAAAACCATTCGAACGTTTCTGTCACGTCTCGTGCAAAAAAACATCGTCGGGGTTGTCTCAAAGAACGGCATCAATCATTATGTGCCGCTGATCAGGGAAACTGCGGCGAAACAGGCGATCAGCCGGTCTTTTTTACAAAAATTTTTCAACGGCATGTTGCCCAGCATGGTCGCCCAGTTCGTCAACAACGAAAATGTCACTATCGACGAACTTTCGCAATTGCAGGAATTGATCGAACAACGCCGGGAAGAAATAAAGAAAAAGTCATCCAGGCAAACGAAAGGAACGTGACATGTTGCCGTTTTTCGACTTGCTGAAAACGTGTTTTTTCGTGACGCTGCAACATTCGTTGACCGGAATCGCGTTGATTGCTTTCTTGCTGGTCGTAACGCATTTCGCAAAAAACGTTTCGAAACCGCGATTGCTTTTTTGCATTTGGTTGCTTGTCCCGGTGCAATTGCTCTGGTTTTTTTCGACGCCATCCGTGTTGAGCGTCTTCAATTATTTACCGCGTATCGACTGGCACCCGCCCGCAACAATAAGGGACGTTTCGGAAAATATTTCGATCAACACACAACAATCCGCCGTTTCCGTCCCGCAAAAAACAATGCTTGATCAGGAAGGTTTCGAGTCATTTGAAGCAATCCCGTTGTTTGAATCGCAAAGCGACACGATTACACCGCCCGCAACAGCGTCAGCCGTGCAATCAGATGTACAGTCGCCTGTACCAATTTCGCATGTCGGCCCGGGCGGAGTGATCGCCGTTGTTTGGGGCATGGGCGTGTTGATGTTTTACGCGGTCTGTTTCGTCCAAGTGTTGCGGGTCCGGCGTCTTATTCGCAATGGAAACGTCGTCACGGATCAAAAAACGTTGCAGATTTTCGAAGAATGCAAAGCGGTCATGCGCGTCAAAAGCTGGGTCATGCTTGTCGAATCGTCGCGAATCAACGGGCCGTTTCTCACCGGCATCGTCCGACCGGTCATTGTTCTTCCGGACTGGGACGTCCAAATATGGAACCCCGATGAACTGCGACACCTGTTTTATCACGAACTCGCGCACCTCAAACGCTCCGATTTGATCGTCGGCTGGCTCATGACGCTTTTGCTCGGTTTGCACTGGTTCAATCCGTTCGTCTGGCTTGCTGTGCGAACGATGGGGCGGCTTCGCGAAGAAGCGTGCGACGGCCGGGTGCTGCAACACTTGGAAGCGGAACAGCAACTTGACTACGGAAACACGTTACTGAACATCTCGAAGAAATTGATTGAAAAACCGCTCATTCCCGGAATGGTTGGCATCCTGGAAACCAAAAGCTTTTTGAAAAGGAGAATCGAAATGATCACACATCCCCCCGTTGGAAAGAAAAGCCGGTCGATCCTGATCCTGTGCGGCTGCATTCTGGTCGCATGGGCACTGGTGACGGAAGCAAAACCGCAAAACACACAACCGGAAACAACCAAATCTGCGACGGAAAACGAATGGGAAAAATACTGGATGATTGACAAACCTTCGCATCTTCGGGAATCGCAACCGCAAAACACCGACGAAAAAAAGGTTACCTCTGCAAGCGACAAGAAAGAGGAAGCGGTTGACCCGAAGCGCGTCCCGAAAATCGTCAATATTTTCCCGAAAAACAAGGCGAAAAACGTTGACCCGAATATCACACAGGTTTATGTGACGTTCGACATCCCGATGACCGAAGGGATGGCCTGGGCACAGCGAAGCGACCGGACGGCAATTGATTCGGAGGAAGGCCAACGGGCGTTTTGGACCGCCGACAAACGGACATGCGTGCTGCCGGTCAAACTGACGCCGGAAAAAACGTATGAAGTGCTGATGAATTTCAAGCCGTTCCTCGGATTCTACAGCGAAGGGGGCGTGCCGGCCAAAGAACTGTTTTACACGTTTGCAACCGGTCGCGGGCCGATCAGTCAAAATGCCCGCGACAAATACGCGGAAAAAAATCTGACCCCCAAAAGCAATTCCCCCGCCAAGGAAACGATGGATTCCGCAAAAAAGAGCGACGAAAAATTTGCCGACGCCGACCTGGAGGCCAAAGCCCGCAAGGCGATTCAATTGATGGCAAAACGGGGCAAATGCTGGCTCTTCGCCCCGGATATGGACGTGAAATCATGGTCGTATCACTTCAAGGCAACCGGCGGCGTTTTGACAATATATGAAGCGAAAGGTGGCGGCGATGACCCGAAAACGATTGAACATGACATCACGCTCAACCGTCAGGGAATCATGCCGTGGGAGGAAATTCGCGGCATCACGTATCTCAGTTGTCTGCAAACTCTCGCAATGCTGATTGATGACGGAGAACTGGTGCGGTTCAAATCGGTCGAGTTCGACGACAGGGAGGTCAAGTTGCATTTCATCCTCACGGATGGTAAACTGACCTGTCATTGCGGAAACGGAATACGCGGTCAATGGTTCGGTTATTTCAGCGCGTCGGCGACCGAAGGGAAACTGACGCTCGACCGCAAAACCATGATGCCGAAACTGCTCGTGCTCTCCGAAAAACTCGGCGAACGGTTCGGCAATTACGTCCCGGTCGGCGACGGGATGTTCGCCCCGAAACGTGTTCAAGTGAAAAACGGGGAGATGCTTTTCGACATGCAGTTCAACGTGTATAATCCCGGATTGTGGTTGCTTGACAAAAGTACACTGATCGCCACTCAAGGTGACAAAAAATTTGAAACGCGGGCAGAAAATTCAAACGTCAAGGTCAACGGCGAACCGGCCATCGTCAGCGAAACGAAACCGGTTCCGTGAACAAATATGAAATATTTATTACCGTCAACGGAAAAACAATGGAACGATTTCTTTTATTTTGCATGGGGTCAATCGGTTTGACGGCCATTCTCGTTGACGGTAAAATTTTCCAGCCGTTTCGCGAAATGCTCGAACGAAACGTTGCTGCATCGGCGGAGCGTTTCGAAAAAATGAGAAACCGTCCGAGCGTCATGCCGCGCACCTGGAGCGGTTTTCTTTTGGCGATTCTCACCTGCTACCAGTGTTGCGGTTTTTGGAGCGGCCTGTTTTGCGGCCTGTTTTTGACAACTGGTTATTGGTCGCTCCCGCGTCTGACGGTGCCGTTGGTTGTTTACATCGCGTTTTTTGAGTTGATGTGCGGGTTTGCCGGAAGTTTTTTGGCGGTCGTTTACATCAAACTGCTCGACCTGATCCATGAAAAAACAATGCTGTGCATCCGCACCCATCCGGTTCCGCACGATCATAACCATGTGCAGGACGATCATGAGTCCATGCCGGAAAATGAATAAGGAGTCGTAGTATTCCGCCAGAGCTAGAATTGTGGGTCATTAATGGCAGCCGGGAACGGAGCGTAGCGAAGTGACCGGATCAAACGCCGGACGATCCGGTCGCTTCACTTCGTTGCGCTCCCGGCTGCCATTCACAAAATGTGGTCGTTATTTTAAAACAGTTCCTAAAGATCAACGTTTCTTCGGGCTTTTCTTCGCCGCTTTCTTTGTTAATGGTTTGGATACGGTTTTTTTCGCGGACTTTTTCGCTTTTTTTGCGGGTTTTTTCACCGGTGCGGTTTTCGATTTGACTGCTTTCTTCTTCGACTGCGTTTTGGCGTCGGTGCGTTTTGTTTTGGACGTGCGGATGCGAAGCGGCTTCCCGGTTTCATCGTAATCCGATTCGTTATCCCATTTGTCGTCAAACCGGCTCGAAACTTTGGGGGCGACCGCCTTGGCGGATCGTTTGCGTTTGGTTGTTTCAGCTTTCGATGTCGCAGCCATAGACGTTGATTTCGATGCGGTTGATTTTTCGGGTTTCGGGGCACTGCCGACGTATTTGTAATCAATGCGTCGCGTGTCGGGGTTGGCGTTGACGATTTCAATCACGACGCGATCCCCCAGGCGGAACGATTCGCCGCGCCCGCCCGTCAGGGTGTGCGTGTCGGCATCAAAAAAGTAACGCCCTTCGAGCGACTTGATTCGCACGAGACCTTCGGCGGGAATTTCTTCCCCCTGCACGAAGAAGCCGAACCGTTCGACGCCGGTGATGACACCGGTCATGCGCGTGCCGATTTTCGTGGCGAGGTAATTGATCAGCTTGAGTTTGATCAGTTCGCGTTCCGCTTCTTCAGCGTTTCGCTCCTGTTGCGAGCAGTGTTCGCCGAGCAAAAACAGTTCGCGAAGATCGTTTGTCGGCTTGACGCCGGTCAACACCTGGTCGAGCAACCGATGCACCGTCAAATCGGGATAACGCCGGATCGGCGACGTGAAATGACAGTAACACGAACTGGCCAGCGCATAATGTCCCTCTTCTTCCGGCGAGTAAACCGCTTTCTGCATTGAGCGGAGCAATGAAAAATTGACCGCCGCTTCCTCCGGACGCCCTTTGACCCGTTCGAGCAGCGATTGGATTTCAAAGCGGCTTTCGAGCAACGTGTCGGGCGAGACATTCGCAATGCCGAGCGATTTTACGAACTGTGCGAACTGTTTCATTTTGCGATACGTCGGCAAGGCGTGTATCCGGCGTAAAAACAACACGTTCCGTTTTTCGAGATATTCGGCCACCGCTTCGTTTGCCGCAAGCATGAATTCTTCAATGATCTGGTTCGACGGCAAATGCCCGGCCAGTTTCGAGCCGCACACTTTCCCGTCGTCGTCAAGGACGAGTTTGATTTCGGGCATCGTCAGTTCCAACGCCCCGCGTTTCATGCGGCGGTCGCGCAGGATCATTGCCAGCGCATACATGTCGCCGAGCAACCGGAACACGTCCGGCTTCAGTTTGTCCCGCCATTTGTCACGCCACTGTTTCGGATCGGCGATAAATTCGGTCACCTGGTCGTAATTGAGTCGTGCGTCCGACCGGATCACGGTTCGCTTGATTTCAACGTCGACCGGAATGCCGTCCTCCGTCATTTCGATCCAAACCGACTTGGCAAACCGCAATTTGTCCGGCTGCAAACTTGCCAGCGAATTCGAAATCGCTTCCGGGAGCATCGGGATTACTTTGTCCGGCAAATAGACGCTCGTCCCTCTCGAGTACGCTTCCTTGTCGACCGGTTCGCCGGGTTGCACGAAAAACGCGACGTCGGCGATATGCACGCCGAGCCGCCAGTGACCGCATTCCAGTTTTTCAAGCGAAACGGCGTCGTCAAAATCACGGGCATCTTCCGGGTCGATCGTCAGCGTCGTTTCCTCTGTTGCGTCGAACCGGTCTTTTGGGATCGTCTCTTCAAATTGCGACGCGATTTTCTGCGCCGAACGAATCACCTCTTCCGGAAACTCTTTCGGGAGGCCGAACTGGTTGATGATCAGCAGCGTGTCGAGTTCCGGCGTGCCGTGTGGGCCGAGAACCTCGACGACCACCCCTTCGCCGTGCCGTACATGCGTCGGAAAACGGACCATGTCGATCACCACTTTGTCGCCGGTTCGCGCCGGGCAGGCACTCGGGTCGCCGACGTAAATCGGCGTTCGAAACAGCTTGCCGTCGACTTCGACGACCGCAACGTCGTCGTCGCAATCGTAAGTCCCCACAAACCGGAACGTTTCGCGTTCGAGGATTTCGACGATCCGGCCGACCGGACCGCTTGCCTCCTGCGAACCGCCGCCAAAACGACGATCCTGTTGACGATCCCACGGACGATCCCGCTCCGAACGGTCAAAGCGTCGCTTGCCGGCGTCCCGTTTCGGGTCGAAGGTCAGTTCAACGACCACCAAATCCCCCGACGCGGCATCCCGTGCCACTTCTGCGGGGATAAAAATGTCGGCCGGGGGCGGTGCATCCGCGTCATGCGGCGCAACCCGGGGACGCACAAAACCATTTCCGTGTTCCGTTTGCCGAAACGTCCCGACGATAAAATCATCCAGCGATACGTTGCCTCGCGCGGCAAGTTTTCCCATGTCCGGCTCACGTGCGGTACGTTCGACACGTTCACGATTTGACGACTCGCTTTTTTCGTTGCCATGCACTTCGTCAAGCCAGTGGTCGTCATTGTCGGAATGATTATTGTCGGAACGATCAAAGTCGGAGCGATCAAACCGGTCAACAAGCCCGGACTGTCCGAGATTCGGTCCCGGCCAGACGAGATGCTTTTTGCCGAACACCAGTTCACCGTCGTTGATCATTCGTTTCACGATGCGCCGCACCTCGGCTGCCTGTTCGATGGGGATGCCGAGTTCGTTCGCAAAGCCCCGCGGCTTCATCGGGCGATATTTCGAACGTGTGACAATGTCAATGATCCCGTTGCGTATTTCGTCAGGTGATAACATGCTGGCTCCTGAAATATTTTGGGGTGGTTATAAACTCATATTTTTCGTCGTTTCATGCCCTGAAAACAGGAACCCTGCCATCTTGTTTTACGTCCCTTGTTTAAAGAAGAAGTCACGCAAAAATAAGTTGTTCAAAAAATCAAGGCACGAAGCGTCAGCGAGTGCCAAAACAATGGTAAAACACGATTCCCGGGCATTCGCTTGCGATTCGTGCTCTGATGGAAACGACCATGTTATTTCTGCACGGGTCCTAATGCAATCTCATGCCCGGTTTGGCACCTTCGTCGGGGGAGATCAAAAAGATTTCGCTGCCGCCGGGGCCTGCGGCGACGACCATTCCTTCGCTGAGACCGAATTTCATCTGACGCGGTTCCAGGTTGGCGACACAAACGACCAATCGGCCAATCAGCGTTTCCGGACGATATGCCGATTTGATTCCCGCAAAGACGTTTCGCGTTTCATCGCCGCCAAGACTTAATGTCAGTTGCAGCAATTTGCGGGCTTCGGGGACTTCCTTCGCGTCAATGACCCGTGCGATTCGCAAATCGACTTTCGTAAAATCATCGATCGGGATTTTCGATTCCACCAGCGGCTCGGCAATCATTGTTTCGCCGGAATCGTTCCACTTGTTTGTTGTGTTATCTGTCGTGCTTGCAACGTCCGGCACGGCGGCATCAACTTCTTTCGACTCTTCAATCATGGCATCTATTCCTTGTTTCGGGACTCGCGTCATCAGATGGGTGAACTTGCCGACCGGCATGCCGGCAAGCGGCATTTGTGCGTCCGACCAGTTCGTGATTTTGGCATTCAACAGTTCTTCCGTCTGCCGGGCAAGCGTCGGCAGCACCGGCGCGAGATAAATGACAATCTGGCGGAACAGGTTCAGCCCGATCGTGCAAATGTCCTGCAATTGCGACTGTTTTTCCGGCTCGTTTTTCAACGTCCAGGGAGCATTTTCATCGATAAATTTGTTCGCCCGGTCGGCACATTCCATGATCAGGCGCATCGCCCAACTGAAATCACAATTTTCATACGATTCGGCGATTTCGTCTCCGGCATCCGCCGCCGTTTGGAATAGCCCGCCGTCGTCGGGATACGTTTTCGACAGCCCGGTGACGCTCACGAATTTCGCTGTCCGGCTTGCCAGATTGACCACCTTGCCAACGAGATCGGCGTTGACCTTGTTTTCGAATTCCTCGAGATTCAAGTCAAGGTCGTCCACGCGGCTCGAAAGTTTCGAAGCGTAATAATACCGCAAATACGACGGGCTGAGATGCCGCGCGTAGCTCGACGCCAGGATGAACGTGCCGTTGCGTTTCGACATTTTTTCGCCGTTGACGGTGAGAAAACCGTGAATGTGTTCTTTCGTCGGGAGCGAAAAGCCCGCCTGTTTGAGCATGGTCGGCCAAAAAAGCGTGTGAAAGTAGGCAATGTCTTTTCCGAGGAAGTGATGCACTTCCGTTTCCTTGCTTCGCCACCACGAATTGAAATCCTCGCCGGTTTTTTTGCACCAGTTGAGCGTCGAGGCGATGTAACCGATCGGGGCGTCGAACCAGACGTACCAGTAATTGCCGGGATAGTCGGGAATTTCGAACCCGAAATACGGCGCAGGACGGCTGATGTCCCACGGGCGGAGTGGTTCGTTCAAAAACTGACCGGCGAGATAATTGCTGATCTCCGGTTGCAACGCCCCGCTGTTAGCTGTCCACTCGCCAAGGAATGGATGTTCTTTTTCGACGTCGACAAACAGGTGTTTCGCCTTTTTGATAACCGGTCTTGTGCCGCTGATCGTACTGATCGGGTCGATCACTTCGGTCGGCGAATAAGTCGCGCCGCACTCACAGTTGTCACCGTATTGATCTTTTTTACCGCATTTCGGACAGGTTCCCTTGACAAAACGGTCGGCGAGAAACGTTTTCGCTTCCTCGTCGTACAATTGTTCGATGTCCCGTTCTTCGATCAGGTTCGCTTTCCGCACCGCCGACCATATTTCGCAGCAAATCTGATAATTTTCGGAGCTGTTCGTACTACTGTAATTGTCGAACTCGATTTCAAACGCCGCAAAGTCTTTTTCGTGTGAATCTTGCATCGTTTCGATCAACTCAGGTTCCAATCTCCCCTCCTTTTTGGCGCGTAACATGATCGCGGTGCCGTGTGTGTCGTCGGCACAGAAATACCGGCAGTCGTGCCCTCGCAATTTTTGAAATCTGACCCAAATATCCGTTTGCAGGTATTCCACCAAATGCCCGATGTGGATGTGACCATTCGCATACGGAAGAGCACTGGTCACAAGGATTTTGCGTTTTTTCATGAAGATAATTTATAGGGAATGTTTGTATACAAGCAAATAGATCAAGCAATATTTTTTCATTTCGTCCATTGTAGTGACCGCAAACCATATCGACAAGTGTCAAAACGTATCTCCCTCATGTTCCCGGCAGCCATTTATACCGCAGCCGGTATGGGCGGCAGCCTTCGGCTTCGCGCAGACGCCCTGCGTTGCATGGCTTGCCATGTCCAGCTTCCGAAATTTTCAACCGGCTTGAGTATACTCCCCTATTTTTTGATTTTCTCGGGCTATATTTATCTATTACGGTTTACAATATTTGATAATTTTGCTAAACTACGTAAGAGGAAATTTTGTTGTTTTTTGTACCGGAAAGTGTTCCCGATGACCAAGAGATATTACAACTCCTTATTGTTATTCATGTTGGGGCTTGTCATCACAGTGGTTATCGTCGGCTGTCCCGGGAAAAAAACCGATGTCGACACGAGACCGGAGCTTTGGCGTTCCGTCAAACCCGGCAGCAAATTTGTTGTACTTGTGATTGGTGCTCCGGAAATCGCAAAAAAAGTCCGCCAGCTTGCCGGAACTTGGGAAGAATTGACGCAAGCGTCGTTCGACGTTCAGGAAATGTCAACCAATGACGTTGTTGTTTCCGCACAAAAGCCAACCGCCGATGCCGTTTTATGTTCGATTCAACTAGAAGCCCAATTGGCGGCAACCGGTTATCCGGCGTTGATTTCGCAGGAAATGCAATTGGCGACACCTGCTTTGTGGGACGATATTCTGGAACTGTACAGAAACAGGATGACAAAATTCGGGACGGAAACCATGTTTATCCCGTTTGGGTCCCAGTTTTTTGTCTGTTACTATCGTGCCGATCTTTTGGTGCGGTTGAAACTGTCCCCACCGAAAAGTTGGGACGATTACGCCAAACTCAAGAGCCGCTTGCAGGAATACGGTAACACAAATTCCTCGGTCACTTGGTCGGGTGCAATGGAACCGACAGCCCCCGGTTGGGCGGCACGCACGTTTTTGACTCGTGCGGCGGCTTATGTGACACATCGTGACTTTTACTCGACGCTGTTTGACGCGAAAACAATGACGCCGCTGATTGACACCGAACCGTTTGTCCGGGCTTTGACCGAAATGCGCGACACCAATCCGGCCGGAACGCCACCGCGAACCGCCGACGACGTGCGAGCCGCATTTTGGCGAGGTGAAACAGGTCTTGCGATCACGTTCCCAACCGCCGCCCGCTCACAAGGAGCATCGGACGAAAAATCGGCAGACCCGGATTTCAAAGCGGGAATTGCGGCGATTCCCGGCTCTTCGAAAGGGTTTAATCCGGAGAAAAAAATCTGGGATGACCGCCGGCGCGACGAATCAATGCAGATTCCAACGTTGATTTCCGGGCATGTCGGCATGATTTCCGCGGAAACCCCTGATCCGGTAAGCATGTACAAACTGCTCCTTTGGATTTCCGGGGAAGACTGGGGCACCAGCGTGTTTTCCGTGTCACCGGAATCGGGAATCGGTCGGAAAAGCGCGATCCGGCAAGTGTCGCAATGGGTCGAAAAGCAAATGCCTCCCGAACAGACGATGCAGTATGTTTCGGTACTGACCGCTCATTGGAACGGGAACGAAGTGTTTACGGTTCCTTCGTTGCCCGGTTACGACGAATACATGAGCGTGCTCGACCGCGAAGTCAGTCAAACGCTCAACGGTGTCAAAGAACCGCAAGCCGCGCTCGGTGACGTTGCCAAAGAATGGCAGGTGATCACTGAAAAACATGGAATCGATTCCCAGCGAAAATTGTATCGGCAATGCCGCGGCATTGCCGGGGAATCGTTGTAAACAGTGAAAAGTGAATAGTGAAATACGGCGGTGGTTAAAACAATCATGCCGTCAAACCAAGACAGACATATCAGGAATTAGAAATTTGGCCAGGAAGAACAATCAAAACGCGAAAGACGCAGGGGAAAGTCGTCGGAATCAACCCCCGAGCGAACAAAATCAAAGAAATAACCGGAATCCACAAAATCAGAATCAACCCCGGAAAACAACATCCCCGCGGGAACCGGTCAAGCCGTCGCATTTCGGCGATGAGCTGAGCAAATTCGAGGGAATTCCCAGTTACGGTGCTTTTCTCAGGGACATGCACTATGACAATGATTGGGAGGACGAGACAAATGATGTGACATCGATTGAAAAAAAAGTCTCATCGCAAAAAGCGGACCGAAAGAAAAAACGGTCCCATTCCCCCCATCCACCCTCTCAAATGTCCGGGGAACAAAAACCGCAAACAGCTGTTTTGACAAAAGCTGTTTCGCAAAAACCGGAATCCGAATCGAAGCCTGGAAAATCCCCGCGCAAAAATGACAGACAACCGATCGAATCATGGGTACTCGAAGATGAGTTTCTTTTCGACGACCGGGACGATGAGGATTTGACTCTGCCGAGCTACGGGCGAACGTCCCATCCGGTCGAAAAAACACCCGGCAATCAGACGTCACAAAAGTCGTCGCAGAAAAACGATGCCAAAGCATCGCCGAAAAAGGAATCGCCTCCACAAAAGATCGGCGTCCAGGATATCAAACAAACAAAAGTTACCGACACGAAAAAAACGATCGTGCCCGATTTGAAAACAAATGTCGTAGAAACCGAGGTTGCGAAAACAGGTACGGTAAAAACATCAAACGTTCCGGCAAGCGATGTGACCGTATCGGATTCCGGTTTGCCGAAAAAATCCCGAAGGGCAAGGCAACGGGAACGTGCCGCCGCCAAAACGACTCAAGCGGCGATTGATACTGCAAAAAATGCCAATATCGTTTCCGATGCAACCGCTCCTGATGTTACATCCGCAGTTGATTCGCATCAGGTCGGTGTGCAATCCATCAGTGCGCAATCGAAGGGGGCGGTCATTTCTTTACGGATCGACGCGACCAAAAAAATGTTGACGCATTCGACCCGGAAAGAACGCGCGATTCGCAAAGCGGCCAGTGCGGAACCGGTCCCTGCAATCAATGGCAAACGGCAAATCAGTCCGCCAAAAGATCAAAAGAAAAACGGCAAACCGGAAGAAAAACATTCCGACTTGAAAACAAACGTTTCGCAACAAAAAAACCGGAGTGAGGAATCGGCAAAACAGGATGTCGCGGAAAAAACATCTTCCGCTGAGACGCAAAAACAGCAAAAAAGTTCCGTACCGCAGCCGAGCAGAGCGGAAACCGTGTTGAAGGATGTGAAAAAGACGGAAAAACAGCCTCCCGCTCCGGTGAAAAAGCAATCTCAGAGCAAAAAATCCGTAAAGCCCGATGTCCGTGCGGCGGTCGAAAAGCAGGATGCGGTCACCGATGCCGAAGGAAAAGGGGAACCGTTTCAGTTCGGCGGTCTCAAATTATCGACAATCATGCTGGACGCACTCCGGGCGGCCAACTATCACGAACCGTCACCGGTCCAAGCGGGAATCATTCCCGACGTGCTTGCCGGAATGGATATCATGGGGCAGGCCAGAACAGGGACCGGCAAAACCGCCGCGTTCGTGATTCCGATTCTTGAGGGACTGGATGAATGCGACTCGGGAACCGCCCCGGTCGCGTTGATTCTTGTGCCGACCCGCGAGCTTGCCGTGCAGGTGCGCGACGAAGCGGTCAAGTTGTCATTGGGACGAAAAGTGCGAATCTCCGCCTGTTACGGGGGCAAACCGATCGGCCAGCAGATCGCCAAACTCAGGGATGGAGTCGATATCGTCGTCGGAACGCCCGGTCGCGTGCTCGACTTGTCGCGACGGGGGGCACTGACGCTCGACTCGCTGATTTGGGTCGTGCTTGACGAAGCCGACCGCATGCTCGACATTGGATTCCGGCCCGACATTGAAAAAATTCTGCGGCTCACCCCGTCCGACCGGCAAACGCTGTTGCTCAGTGCGACGTTGCCGCCGCCGGTGGTCAAGCTGGCCGAACGGTACATGCGAAACCCGAAAGTGATCGACTGTTCGGACAAACAAGTGGCTGTTGAAACGATCGACCAGTATTACATCACCATTGACCGCGACCGGAAAATGGAAGGACTGATCTGTTTGCTGAAAGAACAGAACCCGAAACAAGCGATTGTCTTTTGCCGGACAAAACGCGGGGCCGACCGGGTCAAACGACAATTGGAAAACGAATTCCAAAGCCTTGAAAAATTGCACGGCGACATGATTCAAAGCACTCGCGATCGCGTGATGGCGCAATTGCGCGCCGGCAAAGTGCAAATACTCGTCGCAACGGATGTCGTGGGGCGCGGCATCGATATTTCTGGCATCTCACACATCATCAATTACGACATCCCGCAATTTTGCGACGATTACGTCCACCGGGTCGGTCGGACGGGCCGCATGGGGCGCGAAGGGGTCGCTTATACTTTTGTGACCGCCGAAGAAGGACAGGAACTGACCAGAATCGAAATGCGGATCAATCTGTTGCTCAAACGGGCCGAACTGAAAAATTTTGAGGCGGTTTCGCAAATCGTGCCGGAAGAAAAAACGCAAAAACCGGTCTTCGGCCAATCCGCCCACC
>JGI20166J26741_12057806_pt1 | contig 18897 bp, 8 predicted proteins | sample TergutCu122P5_FD_26741 | JGI IMG/M metagenome (IMG submission 26741)
CCACCATCGGATTCCCCTCCTCGCGTTACCCACCCTAGGTTTTTTCCCGTCTCTCTACCTCAATTTACGCCATTTTTATAAAAGGTTTTACTCAGGCACTACCTACCTCCATCGTCACCCTTACGCCATCGCCATATTCGGATTCCCCTCTTCTCGTTACCTACCCTGGGATTTTTTCCCGTCTCTATACGCCCATTCTAACAATTTTAAATAAAGGTTTTACTCAGGCACTCCCTACCTCCAACGTCATCCCTAACCTCCATGGCCTCCATCCTGCTTCCGGAACAAATACACAGGGCATTGTGCGCTCATGGTTGGACGCGAAAATAGAGATATTAAGAAAGATGAGAGGGACAACTGAACTGTTGCTGCATGTACAGTTCCGTTAAATACATAAGAAAAGCAAGTGTCATGTTCAGAGTTTATCGTACGTTTACCTCCGCAACCTGTAACATGGTAGATCACATACTCACAGGTAGATAACATATTGGAAGAACACCCAAATTGAAATCCATCTGTTCTTGATGAAGAAAGATAGGCATTTAAAAAATGGTTAAATGATTGGTTGTTTTCTGCACATGCACATGCACTAACACCCACAGACATATTTTAATTGTAATATAAAGAACATACCTGATTTAACATCACAGATGGACTTGGAATTTACAAGCAGCAGCATTCCTTCCAAAACAGCATCCACAAGGGGCAGTGCTGACTAATGCTAATATTCCACCAGCTGTAAACTTGCTCTCTTCTTGAAGGTGAACTTACTTGCATGAATATATTCTGCTTCCAACATGTATATTTAATAAGTCATAATTTCCAAATTTTGGAATGTACTAGTATATGCATGGTTCTGAATAGTGCAGGTGGACAGATCATGCACTGTATGGCTTCTAATACAAACTAACTATAAAGTCCACCTCAGAAATAAAATCACTCTTAATACTGCTCCAGCATATAAAATGAGTAGAAAAAACAGTCCCTGTTGCCAGAAATTCATGCGTCTACTGTGTCTGCCATCTCCACAGTAGAGAATCGAAGGCACATATGAAAGAAGTTCACCTGTGAGCTGAATGAGCAGGCAGGTCATGCCTTTCTCACCATTCTCCTTTAAAACACAACCCACAGCCATAAACTCTACAATCTGGTATCCTCATAAGCATAGTTGATACAACACAACTACATAAAATGCTGATCAATCACAAACCTAAACTTATAAACACCAATGTGCTAAAAATGTGTTTTGTATGGTCTGCTTTTAACCAAGTAACCAACCAACTGCATGAAGCAGAGTTAATCTTCAGAAAGCTGATAGTTCATACAGATACCCAAGGAATTTCTCAAATTTTACGGAACCCAAATGTCAGTGATCACTGTTGTTCTATGCATGTTTGGTGTGTGGGAAAAATTTGTGACAAGTAAACTCATTGACTGTGGTTAAAACCTGAGAACAACAGCGATAGGCCATGAACAATAATTTTGATGATGATTCATTTCAACGCTAATTCAAAATTCCTTGTATGACATAAAGGAATTTTTAATTTTCTGTCTTCTACTTTCATTCTAATTTGAAAACTGATACTTGTTGCCAATACAAAATCACAAATTCTATGCAGAATATACTGAATAAATGTTTTATAAAAATGTTCATATTCTTATTCTGAGCAGTTTTATAAGTCTATAAGCCCTGACATGGATTACTGATACTTGTATCAAAATGTGCATGTTTTAAATGAAGATATACATAAAAAAAAAAAGAAAGAATTCTGTGTCTGTACTGTAACAAGATATCAAGAAAGGAAGAAAGCAGTACATTTAACAGGGAGATGAACTAGGTGCTTACAAAGGGAGAAAAACAGAACAGATGCCAACTATGCTCATTATTCTTACTGCTACATAAATGTTAAATTAGAAATTTTTTGTGTCTATACTTCCTTGGAAAGATAACAGCTCTGCCTCTCTCATTTTATTACTTCTGCAACACTGAAGCCCACACCAGTAATGTTGTGTCTGATGCCATGTTTTAAGTTGGTGCATTTTGTAAAATTAGTTCAAACAACCACGTAACTTCACAAAGAGTCCAGTAACTTGATATTAACATATTTCTCCCATAAGGAATGTTAATATTACCAGCTCACTATTAATTCTAAAATTCAAATAGCGGATACAGTGTACAACTACCAATGGAACAACAAAAAAGCAGTGCACTGGTCACAAAATCCAAGGTTCTCATAGGAGAATCAAAATATACAATCCTCTTGAATGTGTTGCCATTTAGTTGCCAAACTTCATGGCATCACATTCCAGATGACTATGACCTTGAGCATATTTTTTGTGAATTTGTTACCAATAGCACAAAAAAACCTATTCACAATTTTCAGAGACTGAAGTTATTCTTTAATTTCACAGAGCATTATAAGTCAATTAGTCTCAAATTATTAAAACTCTCTATTTGATACTGTTTTATATGCAGCTACTGACTGTAACTGGAACATGCAAAATTCAATGACTTAACTAACAAGACTGATGATTCAAACTGCAAGTGTAGTGATCCTACCAGTACAAGAAATAAAACACAACTTTTATCCAATTTATAATGGATGATAGGGCCTCAGTGTATCAATATAGTACTTCAGGTGTACTGTGAATAAATCTAAACAATACCAAGCAGGCACTGTAAACTGCAAATATAATAAGATTCACCCATTATTTATAGTGTTGCTGCATAATTCAATTTACAAATGTACGAGATGAAATTAAGATGAGCACTGTCACACTCTGATGCAAAACTGCATTTAGAGGTGCACTCATACATCACACTAACATATCTGTTAGTCTGATGAAATTTGTCATACGCATAATGTACTGGCACTCTTAATAAAGCAATGAATACATTTTCTATCTGATGCAAAGAATTAATGTTATTGTAATTTTTGTAAAATTACACCAAAGTTCATCCAGTTTTTATTTTCAATAGAAATGCAATGCTTTTATTTCTGAAAAGAGAATTATACACAAAAATGTCATTCTATCCTCTTGTTTTATCGTACCAAATGCTGCAAACCAAACTGAATAAGGAAACCTTTGCCAGTATAATGATTTGTAACTGTAAAACATCAAAAAGCTGGAAAAAATTGTTTTAACCTTCACAAGCCAGCAGAAACAGAAAATCTACAAAATGAATTCTGTCTTCTAGCTGCCCTATCAAGCCTCAGAGAAACATCACCCACCACTGCAAATACTGCATTTGCAATACGAACTGACCAGTAACAAATCCATGTACATGACAATAACAATACATTACAAGATAATATATATACATATTTTATAAATGAACACTACTCTTGTAAAGCTTTCTTGTTTTTAATAACAGGCAGTATATAATATTCCGTAACTTACAAACATCTTACAAAACTATCACTCAATTTCTGGCAGGCACTTGGTTAATGAAACAGTACACTGGTCACCATGTTAAACCTCAACAAGGCATATTTACAGTAAGTTTTAACTGATGCAGAGGTATATTAACATTCCAGAACACATGATTACATTTCACTGGATTGTTTATAGGAAATTCAACATGGTAGCCTGGGACCTGCTTCCAACCCATGACATAATACAGAACAAAGATATCAACATTATTTAACAAATAGTAATTTCCTCACTATTCTGGCCAATAAAATCCTAATCAGCCTCTTCAGATTGTTCCTGCATTCTCTTTATATGAATAACAATAATGTGGAGAAAGCAAGCTTGGTCCACCTTATTAGCCAACACAGAGATTCTTACTGAATTCAATGAACAAAGAAAATGCCATCAGAAGGTATGCTTTTGATTTATCAATTAATTTATCTGCATTATTAAATACTCTGTGATGATTATTCTCTTACATATTGCAATACTGGAATGAATAAAACACGTATATCCTGAAGCATAAAAAGTTACAAAATTCAACATAAATAAATTAAAAATCAAATAGTAATAACATTATGTAATAAACGAACATGTATCATGCAAATATACAAGGAGTTTACTTTCAGATACAGCATAGATTAACAACCGAAGATTTTGGTATTAAAAAAAAAAGGGCTTCTCCAAAAATCGTATAATTCCTGTTACAATTAAATTCGGTCAGAACACAAGAAACTTCAGCACAGCAAAAGTGAATCCTATCACTTACAGCATCTGTGTAGTTCTAACACAATATGCAGTAGGTATCCAACTTTGGTTGTATCTCACAAGTTCATATAAATGGAGCTACTCTTTTGCCATAAAACGTTTAAATTAAGCAAAATGTAATATAAACCATCTTGTGACTTGATGTAACAGATTTACCATGTGCAACTTCTAGCAGAATACCTACAGAATTTACCATCTATGAAGAAGTGTGACAGTGCACTCACATGAGATGGATACACTGTGCAGCACATTACAGCATACTGATAAACAATACTATACATTACTAGACATGTCTCACATTTGATTCTGTCCACTGTTAGTGGAAATTTGCTTCATGGACTAAATGATAATACTTTCAATTTCATTTGAGAGTATTGCTGTGTTCACCCAGATGATATCTTAAGGGTAGGCTACCTAGTTTTATATAATACATGAAGTGCTTGCTTACCAAATCATTCACACACACACACAAACATTCATCATAAACTTCTAGGAATTGCCTTGCAAAACATCTACAAACCTAGAATAATTTTCAATATCAAATAATGCACATTCAGAATGAATCATACAAAAAATTTATAGTTTCAGTTCATTACACTAAAGAGTACTAATGACAGCCTTTAACATATTTCTTACTCACATACATATACACACACATACAGTATACGGGGGTGGGGGGTATATATATATATATATATATATATATATATATAAAGTAAATAAGGTAGAACACCATTACACTACACACCTGACTTAATATACACACAATTACATTTAAACATGAAAACCATTCTGTTTATATAACATATTTTTATATTCAGTTACATCAATTAATTACACATGTATATGAAATAAGAAGGCACACAAAAGTAGAAGAATGTAATTTTTGTCATAATGTAACCATTATTACCACAAACCAAATCATGGATACTGTCTTCCCATTCCATTTAAGCCAGGCATGAATAATGTTTTGACCATACCTTGATAAATTTATACAATAGATTTCCAACAATGAAGAGAAAACACTGTACATACCTGGCACCATATGCTGTTCAGTATTTCCCCAAACAGAGCCAAAAAGACACAGACATGATGACACAGTGGTGTACATTGTGATTGCAACATATGGACCAAAATCACACATTCTCTTCAAGGATATGAAGCTTGAAATTTCTGTCTGATTACTATCAGTTTCAAAAGGTAGTTCCAAATACTTTTATTTTCTAAATTTGCCAACTGTTATTCAAAGATGGCATAAATATGTAGAAGATAAAATTATGCACCAAGAAAATGAAGTTCTTAAATTACTAATTTGCTGTATTTATTATAAGTCTCTCCATAAACTGCAAGCTGGAAATATTTTCAGCTCTTCAGTATGTTTTCAGGAAATTAATTTTATTCTTTCACAATTTAAATCTTATTTTATTGAACAAGGGTATTTCTCCAGCCTGCCAACATTTCCAACAAATGTCAATATGTTGCTAATACCCAATTAAAAAATTTTTAAGTGAAATCAAAAGTCTCTATGAAAAATATGGTGTGCTTTATCAGCTTCTAGGGTTATCACAATACTGTATGGCAGTACTGTAAAATTCACTCAATTATATATATTGCCATAATTTCATTATATTCTTGGACACAATTCAGAATATATGAATGTAAACCTACTGACACTACAGTGTGTAATTACATTACAAGAGAAGAGAACTGCGCTCTTCTGGGTTATTATGCAGCAAGTAGTGGTAATTTCTTAAAACTAGGACTGATAGGTTGTCCCAAAACATCAGTAAGAAATTAACACTACTTGCTGTGTAATAACCCAGAAGAGCACATTCTCATGTACTTTGTGGTAGAAGCCTGAAATCATGAGCATTGTCCAAAAATAAGATTCTACATTTTTATTTGAAGAATTTTATTTGAAGACAACATACACTGTAAATTTTATGCTTTTTCAGTACTGAACTGCAACTTATATTATGTCCCAGTTATGTACACTTGGCAGTCAAACTGTTTCCTTTATTTATAGCTTCATGATGGTGTTACTAATAAAGTGCATTCTTCAAGAGGACTACCATGTGAAAATTAGAACTCTTATGGCACATGCCATACCGCAGTCCATACATAAGTTGCAGTTTCATCCTTTTTTTTTTTTTTTACATGAGATTTTGCAATGCCAAGTTGCACAGAATACAAAAAAATGTTTACAACTACCTATTTCAAATTTGGGTCTCTAAAAGTTCACAGGTATCTTACCAAAACTGATACTGTAACACTACTATGTACTGCGTAATTCTAACTATACTTAAAAATGCACAGAAGTTTAAATAGTGCAAGAGGACAATATTTTTAAAGTGGCAAGGAAAACATCTGGAAGCATTACTTTTAAAGAAACATAAAACACTAAGGTTCCAGGTTATGTCAGAAGTGACACTGAAGATCCAAGCCTTCTGGGATGTGTATGCCAATTTGAGTGGTCAGTAGTTACTGGCAGTTTGAACTGCAGCACCTTCATCTTCAGAGCCAAGCAGTCCCAGAGTAACTATTTACCAAACTCACATGGTGAAACACTGTAAAAGACTGATCATCAGTACAAATGAACTTCTGCCTGACATAATGAAATGTAGGTACTTTTATTGGATTTTCCCAACCACCAGACTGTCCAGCCCACAGCCTAGTCACCATACTGACTATGCGGTCCTAGCTCCCAGAAAACTTATAGGGATGAAAGCATTAGCAATTACAGGCCATTTAATATGGGCAATATAGGTTAAAAAGAAGCTGACAAAGCTACTGGTCAAATAACACATGAAACACTGTAAGTCTGAATCTAGAAGAAATATTATAAGAACACCTATGAATTCTATACTATCGGCAAATCTATGTAACAGAAGACATCAAAATCAACAATACAAGCCTAATAAACTTAAATAACCTACAAGGTATATTCATAGCATGTTTTACACTATAAAATTTTAGACTGTAACCTTTTCATGTGAATCTAATAATTTTATTTTGTGTTATGTTGTCCATAAGGACAGTTAACAGCCAAACACACCAGTCATGTAAATATACCTTCATTGCAGCTGATGGAGGATTAAAATATTTTAATACAAAATCATACTGATTCTTTCAACAGAACATAATACTCTTACATGTCAAAACTAGAAAAGACATCAGATTTCTGAAACCAACATTCATGTCACCTGAAGGCATACTGACAAAGAATCTTCCAAAGTCACTAGTGTTAATTATTTGAAAGTAAGTCAGACTGGTCTTCTTTTAAATGCTTTATGTTACTGAACCCAGACACATCTGATCATACTTACTAAACCAGTAAAATTCTACATTATTTTCGTCATAACTTCTATGGAATAAATACACTTTTGGAAATATTGAACAATAGAGGACCGAGATTCCTATGGCAGTGACTGCAAAAATAAGTCTTGTGAGATGTGACACTATGTAGTGTGGAGTCTAAAAAGCTGCACAATGTCACATCCTAGTAAGACATTTTATCTTTCAAAGACTAAGAAATATGGTATCATCTGGGTGACTTACAGTATACTGTCAACTTATCAGGGTGTCTGCAAATTGCACTTTGCTTCAGCAACTTCTGATCCTAATCTTTTGTTTTGAAATATTACAGTTGGTTCTCTCTTAGCATAACTTCCCAACCTGTATTTTATTGCACTCAGTGGGTAGCAGATAGGTTGGTCATGTACATACTGCAGTACCAACTCCCTTGTACCCGTGATTGGAGATTCTCATGGTTGTGGCTATATGAAGACTGATCTTGGATGTTATGACCTGTAGTTTGGCAGAAATTTACTGACAATACAAAGGAACATGCCACCCCCATCTTCAGTCAGCAGCTTGTTTCTCTGAAACTGTTAAGTTTTACCAGACAATGATATTCCTGAGACTGGATAATGAACTTCAGCACCATATTTTATAATGGAAAAACTCTTACTGCATTTATCTTCAAAGAACTAGATTTGCAAGATTAGAAAGAATTCACACAACTACTCAGGACCTTAAATGATCATAAAATTCAATGTTCAGATATGGATTTGTGTTCATGACAGGAAATGAAATATACTATTAAAAATATGGCAGACAGCAAGAAAAAATGCCTAGTGGAAAACCCACATGAATCTCAGAAGGAGACATTCTGGTAACACTCAGCACAAAAGTAATGGAATAAAATGATATACAAAGCATTTCAGGAACCAAATTGCTCCATACTTCACACAACTGTAACTTTTATTTTGAACACATGTAACATGCATCAAATACACCTCACAATACAATACAATACAATACACAACAGTATCCAATATAAATATGGTGCAGTTAATCAGCCAGTGATACAAGTTTTAAAGTTATTAGTCTTATCTAATTTTTCCCAGGCATCATATTTAAAATTATAAATTAATCATAACTTGATGCTTGGCCATGATATTTTCAATTTAGGTTATTTTGCATAAGCAAATTTGATGATTAAAATGAACAATTTTATGGTGCAATAATCCACCCAAAAGCATAGTTTGAATGCAAACTTGGGAACATAAAATGTTAATGTACTAGATTGTGGTTAGATTTCTCATGCACATTCTATGGGAACAGCTAAACCAGGTATCAGCATGGCATAGATTCAACAACAGGCAATAACTTCAGAGAATAGGACACTGTCAGGTTCCATGACTGAGTGTAGCAATGCAGTAAGGTAAGTACCATGGAAGCACAGACAATATTAAAACTGTGGTCAAGGGTTAACACCCAGTTGTTTGTAATGAAATTCTGACAGGCAGTCTGAGTCCCTCGCCAAACAACCAGCAAACAAAAGAGAGGCCAAGTAGCTCATGGAGGTTCAAGCAACAACCCTCATCAATCACGATAATTGACCAATATCCTGGAGAGGCTACCATCATTGTTTGGTCTACAATGCCTTACAAATGAGCCTATCTGCAAGGACAGGAAAAAGTTGAGTAATATATAACAGAACAAGTTTATATTGGGAGAACAAGGATCAAGGTGTAGAAACTTGACAACAGTCATGCAGCTGACATTATCATTTGTGTAATTACAGGTGTATTTCTAAATGTAATGTTATGTAGTATGGCGTTTTTTCAGTGGAGATGACTATGTTGTGTCTGTTTTGTTTGCTTGCATCTACCTCACACTATCTGCCACAACCTCAGTCTCTACACATACAGCTTATCCATCCACTCTGTGTTACTGAACAAAATATATTATGTAAGGTGTGCCCAGCCGCAGTGGTGTGAAACAGGAGCGCAGTAACAACAGTACATTCATCCCTGCTCAACAAGGGTGGCAGAATAAATGGTGAAGCAGGGGTATAATAAATCACATCAGCTGTGTGTTTAAAATCAGCACCCAGGTAGTAACAATAAATCAAGGTCTGAGGCAGCAGTATTCTCCATGCCCAGTTTTACCTACCCCCCCGCCCAACACAAAAAAGTATGTTGATCTTTATTAAACAGGGACTATGCGATTTTCTTACTCATTTATATAAATTTAAAGGTAACAGAAAATGCTAGTCAATACGCAATTCAACCAGACAATAAAAACTTGTGAAACCAAAGGTTTATCTGTTGTTTTGTGTGGGTCTTGTTGCGAGAACAAATACACAAGCCAACACATATTACAACAGCTGTCTACAAACAACACACTGTTATTGTTCATGCCTTCCATTAGTTTTACATTTATGACAACATGTTGCAGCATATTAAGCCATCTTCATAATTATTCCAATTAAATTCATATCTGCATTTCCACACCACTGTATTATAAACAAAAGTGTTTACAAGTTGGATAATCTGTACTTTATATAAAACTCAATGACATAAAATCATGTTGAAATTAAATTACATTTAAATTACGATTAAAACAAATTATATTTCTCTGATTTTATTTTGCTCTTGCATTAATCTCTTTTGTAGCTTGTAATCAACTCCATGGCACTGAGACTTTCTTGAGAAGTGTTCTTCGTTAGTCAAGAAATCTTCTGTACCAATAACTATACAGATATTTTTTAATTTTCCTTCAACGGAGTACTGTTATTCCCAGGCTCTCATGTCCTGTGGTATGTAGATGATTACAGCAAACAAATTAAAACGTCAAGAATGCAATGAAATGCAAAGATACAATACTGACAAAAAGTACTCAGGAAAATGAAAGACACAAAGTGAACTACCATTAACAAAGACTGCCCATACAAGACGACGCAATTCTATCATAACTGAGCCACAGACACTAAATATAAGGTGATGCATGCAACTTATCATCAGCACCACATAACCGTATATTTTGCTGAAGAAGGTGCTAGAAAATTCTAGTAGAATGATTCTCTACAATTTGTTAGCTACTCAGTATTAATGCTTATGTCTGATGCTTGGCATGCAGCATAAAGCCGATCAGTGGCTTTCATAGCCAAACTTATCTGAAGAAACTGTCAAGGTAGCATTTATTGGTCATTCATTAAGAAAGATGATGCTGAAGAAACTGCACAACAGCTTGATATTCAGCAAGCAAGAATTTGGAAAATTCAAGACAGACTACTGACATTCAACAAGAACGTTGCTGATAAAGAAACTGTAAAGAGAGGTCGTGGACATTCAGCATGTAAGCTGCTTGTTGAAGGAACTGTGCCTGATTTAGCAAGAAAACTGTTGCTGAAGAACCTGTAACAACAGGTTACTGACATTCAGCATGAAAGTTACTTTTAAAAAATCTGTACGAGATGAGAGCTTACCAACATTCAGCATGAAGGTTGCTTTAGAAGAATCTGTACAAGATGAGAGTTTACCAACATTCAGCATGAAAGTGACTTTTGAAGAAACTGTGCAACCAATAGCTCACTGACTTAGCAACAAAGTGGCTTCTGAAGTAATCATAAAGACACAGCTCAAGGTCATTCAGCAAGAAAGCTCCTTCTGAGTGAACTACAGAAACAGAGCTTACTGGTATTCAGTAAGAAAGCCGCTTGTCAACAAACTGTACTGGCATTCAACAAAGATGCTTCTGTCTGTTGTGCAATATCATACAATGATGAAGGGCAATTTGAAACTATAATGATACACAAGTATTTCCTCTTTACAGTTATCGAAGAGAGGTGTTCTGGTGCAGTAATGTTACTTCTCATTCCTGTAACGTGCACACATTTGTACCTAATTTTTGTAACATCCCACATATAATCTAGAAAGATAAATTTGTGCAAGAAAATGCTGAGGGGTGGGAATGCCCCTGGAAGAGCCAGAAGAGCATGCCACAGGTGCACACGTGCCAGCATCAGCATAATTATACTGGATGTAATAGTGCAATGTTCAACAAGGATGTAGAGGTGCAAGCTGTGATTTTGTTCTTGCATGCACAAGGCAAAACACTGACCCAAATTAATATGTAGCTTGTCACTGTATACATGGAATGTAGAAAACAAGTTTCCATGTAATGCAAAACATTCAGAAATGGAAGAGCTGATCTGACTGATGAACCACATGTAGTAAGACCAAGAATACTCACATTAAACAACACCTGTCATGCAGAAAGCCTCATCCACAAGGACAGATGCATAAAAAAGTGAAACTGGCACAACTTAATGTGTCACAAAAAAGCATGCATGACACTCCTGGTTTAAGGAAAGTGTTTGCATATGGATTGATGCTTACAGCATCTTATTCAACAAAAATCAACCAAAAGTGCATTCCTGAAACAAAATGTCACCTGGATACATCATATCACACACCAGGAACACATATAGACTCCATGATATGGAAATGCAGAGACTCCCTGCCAATAAAGCAGTTCTAAACATTCCACTCTGTATGCAAAATTACAGCAATGATCTTCTGGGTTGCTGAAGGTGTCCTGTTGGTGGACTTCCTTCCCAGAAGCGAGATGATCAATGTGGCTCATTACTGCAACATGCTGGACAAATAGAAACTGTTCCAACCAACAGGCCAGCATGGCTCAACCTTCATGTCATCATTCTTCATGACAATGTGAAATCATCCCAGATGATCAAACAGTGGTTCAAGCAGTAAAGATGGGAAGTGTTGCAGCATCCACTACACAGTCCAGACCCAGCACCTTCGGATTGCCATTTTTGGGCCTCTTAGATATTCTTCAGCTGGACAGTGGTTCCAAAGTGATAATGATATTGTTACAGGTGGGATCAACTGATTCCATGCTATCTACAAGGACTTTATTGCTAAGGGTGTTGATATAATTTCCTACTGTGATAAATGCAACAGTGGAGGTAGTTCTTGTGTTTAGAAGTAGTGTGCATGTCTGTCTGTGTGTGTGTTAATGAAATTGATACCTAGTGTTATGTGCATTGTTATAGTGGTAGTTTGTACCTTACTTTCTGAAAATCCCTAGTAACAGATAAACCTTCAGCATCAACAGAATTTGTACACAATACCAATTTGTCATAAGCCAGTTTAGAATCTGAAGACGCCCTGTTATTTGGTAGACATTCTTTTAAACCAAGGTTTATCATTTATTTCACCAGTGTCACTTATGGCTATGGGTTACACAGCAACTGGTAATTGCTGTTTACCTGCAGTGTTCCTCAAGAGAATGGATTTGAACGTCGCTTTATTGAGCCAAATCTCCTTTCAGCATCATGTGTTTGTTTCTCACCTCTAATCACCTCAAATGGAACAATTTGTTCTGTTACCACTTCATCTCCCTCATCACTGGGAAAGTCTTCAAAACTCATGTTACTAACCCCAGCTACCACAACTTTTGATGCCTTCTCACCCCCTGTCTTCTTTGAAACTTTAGAGGATTTCTTCGAACTGGAAGATGTGACAGATTTTGCAGGCTTATGTGACAATTTAGATGGTAGCACATTAACTTTCTCTGCCTTATTACTATGACAGTCTTCAATAAGGTGGTATTTAGATTTGTCACCACCTTTGGTTTTTTCCTTACGTTGGACAAGATTTGGAGAGGTATTGTTGTTTCCTTTATGCCCATTTGCTTCTGATGGGGAAGAAGAGTCTGCATCTCCTTGGAAGTATGAAGGTGGAAGGGGTTCCAACTTCAAAATATTTATGGGTGCTGGACTGATGTCACAGGAATGCACGTGGTCAGATTTCAATGTTGGAACTGTGTCACTGGCTGATGACAAATGACTGAGAGGTAGTGTGGTTGGTCTTGGAAAATTAATTGGTTGTGTTTGTTTGCTGAGGATCTGTGTAGTCATTTCACTAAATGGAACTGCACCAAACAGATCCTGTTGTGACTGAATAGGCTGCCTGAGAATAGCTGAGCCTGGAATAATTCCAGATGGGGAAGCCAATGACTTTGCTGCCAAGGCCATGTTGACTATATCTGATGGGCTGCCTGATGACTCAAGGTAGTGATGTTCAAGATTCTGAACAAGAAATTTTTGGGAGGGACTGAAATATTCAGGTTGAGGGTTTGTGAAGGAAGAAACAGCCTGTTGATGTGATGCAACAGGTGAAGGAGTTGTAATTTGGTAAGGGTTCAGTGGAGAAACTACAGTATTGGCCATCACAGCACCACTGTTGGTACCAGTATTGCTACTACTGCTGAATGGATTAACAATGTAAGATCCAGAACTGAAGGGAGATGATCCAAACAAATCCTTGTTGCTCCCTCCTCCATCTGATGGCTCTTCATCTTGTTCTGCAATTGGAGGAACTGATGATGCAAAGTGAACAGAGTTCTCAAACCTGCTGCTGCACAGAGTGTCTGGTAGAGAGTTTTCCTTTTCCTCTTGAAGTGATGTGTCCAGCACATTCTCGTACCTATAAAATTGGAGAATTAAAAAGTGGGTTAAGCCTACAAAGTAACAATACATACATGAATTATTAAATGTAATACCAACTTTTTACTTCATTTGTTCTAAATGAGAACTAGTCATATGGGCCTTTATTTACATCTACATTACAGACAAATTGATAAATGAATGAAATCATAGTCATGGATATCCTGCACATGAAGTCAGATGTGGATATCTGCACACTGTAATAAATAACCAGTAATATGGAAGTTAATAATATCAAAGACTACTGAAGACACAAATACAAATCAAAATTTAAATGCTGTTTGCTTGTGACAGGCAGTGTGGTGAATTCTGAGCTCAGATTTGCACAACAGCTATTGCAAGCTGCAGTGATATAACCCATGTCCTGCCAATGACCCACCATTTTTATTTCATCTGTATATATGGGGAAACTGTTCTCTCATTCACATGGAAGAACACAGACTAAAACTCTCTGAGAATAAAGTACCATGTAGAATATCTGGGATTGCAAGGAGCAACATACCACAGACTGGAGAAAAATGTATATTACTGGTCTTCATAATTAATTCTCACTCCCCATTATTGTTGGTATTATTATGTCAAAAAGGATGAAAAGGGCCATGCACATAATATTCATGGGGTAAATGAGACACATAGAACGTTTTTTAAAATCAGTCTTATTAAAAGAGTGTATGGAGATTAGGAATGAATTCAAATGTCTTAGTATTGGATACAATTATGGCATTTCTCATTGTGCACACTTTTATGCAGTGAATGCAAAATACATACAAGTAGTCCATATGTATTTCCCAACCATAAGCCTGAGGCAGAATGACACATACGTTAAGGGGGGGGAATACCTGCGCTGAGGAAGGTTCCTTGGGCCCTCTTCATGTTCATGTTGTATAGGAGCAGTAATAAACACAGACTCTGCGGATCCAACAGAATTTGCAGCGGACGTTTCTCCCCAGTCCACTAATGGTGCTTCCTGTAGTGGTGCAGAAGGCTCCTGTGGTGGTGTAATTGGATGAGGGAGAGGAGAAGCTGAGATTAAAAGAACTGATGACTTGCGTCCACCTGTAAGAATATCCATTGGGGACACAGTCTGACTAGTTGGCTGGCTCTGGGTCTGGTAAATCGCTGAAACCTTTCTGTTGCTTCCTCTGCTGGAACTTCTCCTACAAGATCCTCCTGTTGGTTTCTGGAATGGTGCCAAAGCAAATACGTCTATTACAATACCCTTCCCAGTGCAGTTTTTCTCCCATGACATTCCTTTATTTCCCTCCTCATCTGCAGAATGCCTCCAGTAGCTATTTTGAACTGGAGATGGGCTTTTCACAGCAGTATCATCAGCAGTGTCCAGTTCATCATCTGCAAGGAGTGGTTTCTCACCATACTGATGTCCCACAAACAAAAGATCATTGCCATCATTTACGTCATCATCCTTTGCTACGTTTAGCTGACAACTGGGAACAGCATCACATTTACTTGCTAGTGCCTTATGACAGGGTCTCTCATCATCATCATGCGTTGCTAAGCTCTCACACTCAGCATGGTAAACAGATGAGCTGCAAGTAATGATACTTTCTGATATGGTCTCATCATTAAGGAGCCCTATATTATGGTTATGCTTATCTTCCTCTTCACCTTGTGGTTCATCTTCATTCATAGCTCGCAGGTCACTGGCTGATCCTGTGGATTGTACAATAATGTACATAAGTAGCATTCAATCATAAATATAGTTCTGCACCTAATATTGTCTGGAATTCAGATACTTCCTTAGCAATAAATTCTTCACTTATAATTAAAAAAGTTAATAAAAACTGGCCCTGTACCCATGTGGCACATCATAAGGATCATTCTTCAACTTGATACTAGATGGATGTGAGACATCAGGTTCATGCTGTTGTCACTTACCCCTGTGGGAAGATCGCCCAGTAACCAATGGATAATAGGTGGGTTCCAGAGCTGATAAGATTAGGGTGAATATATACATCCTTGCCTATGACAAGAATCAAACCCTGGTCATCCATCCATGGCAAGAAACTTTAATGACTAACTAGCTCACCTAAATAACCTAAAATTTCCACATGTTTGACTAAACACTAACATAGGCTGATGCTGAGAGTAGGGTGCTGAGGAAGTAATAGGTGGTTTGATAAAAATGCATAATGATGTATAATCCATACCAGATATTATTAAAATGATATAATCAAGGAGGATGAAATAGGTGGGGCATGTGGCATAAAATGAGAGAGAATGAATACAAGAAATTGGTGGGAAACTGAAGGAAATATACCACTAGCAAGACTTAGGTACAGATGAAACAATATTAGAATGGATCTTAAAGAAATACACTGGGAAGGAAGGTACTGTAGTAGTGTGGCTCAGGACAGAGACAAGTGGTATGCTCCTGTGAAAATGGTAATGAACCTTTGGGTCCCATAAACTTCCCATAAACTTCTCAACTGTCTGAGTAACTTAGCTTAAAGGTCTCAGCTCCATGGAGATGGTTGGTTAGTTTAGTTAGTTTGTTGACTGAGTGAACACTGAAAATATCTATCCCCAAGTATCCAAGTCTAAATATTTTCTGACAAACATGGTTTTGGTTGGAAAAACATGAAAGGTAAAGACCACTTAGGCACACCTGGGAGGGTAAAATCAAAATAAATCTTAAAGAAATAGAAAGGGAGGGTGTGAAATGAATTCACCTGTCACAAGGTAAGACCAAGTGATGGACTCTTGCAAACATGGTAATAAACATTCAAATTCCACAAAATGCAGCAAATATCTCTACTAGCTGAGGACCTATTAATATCTCAATAAGGGCTCTGCTTCATGGAGTTAAGTTATATATTCTGAAGATGAAAAATATGAGCTACAATCAAGGACAAGTAAAATAAGTAGTCAATTAAGTAATTCGGAATTACGGCACACCACTGACAATGCATTGCATTGCAGTTCAGGTCTCTGTTCTGGGCTGTGGAGCCATGTCACTTGGTGATTGGTGCCCAACCTTTTGAGACAGCATGCTGGTCCCATCTTCAAGGGCCAAAAATTATTCATGGACTTCCTGACCCTTGAAAATGAAATGACCATGTTGTTTCAAAATACTGTGTACCAATGCCCCAGTGACATGGGACCATATTCCAGAAGAACAGGAACCTCAAATGGACTGTTATATTATTCAAAGTATCAGTGACATCGTCATAAGTCTAGTACTGAATCACACATTAATAAGCCATATCAATTTACTTCACATATTCACAACAATTTTCACATTACATGCCCATTAATCCCAGATCTTCACCAGAGAGTACCTTGTGAAAATTTATGGGCATGAATGATTTCCTTTTTCATGCTTGATGTGTCACCTACCTCATTATATTTACAGTTCAACAATAACAGTACAGAGTAAAAAATGTGCAATACAGTCTACACCAATATGTGTATATTAAGTGTGGCATATTTCTTAATATTGATGGATTCTGAATACCTGTGTTTACAACTTTCACCATTCTAAAACTTATAGACTTGCAATAAATCACTCAACATCACTCAGTCCTAAACAATTTGGATTGAGGATTTTTCAAGCCAGCCTGGTACTTAACCATTAAACACTGAACTTCTAAAGACACTGGGCAGTGAGCCCTTTAAATTGCCAAATGACTTATCTTATAAAGATGTCGCAAACATTGTGTCGAAGTTTGAAGGAATTTTCTTCACTCCTATTCGGCTAACTGCTGTGGCTTGCTACGCTGCAGGACCCTTGAAGGTTAGGCTTTAATTCAGGAGCCAGAATGTACACCATCCACCTCCTAAACCCCTCCACAAACACCGATATATACGTAGACACTTAGTAACTGTGCATTTTTCCTAGCTGACTAATAAGGTTCTGACACTGCTTGCTTTGATTATCACTTGCACTGCAGTTCGCTGTGGGTTGAAATATTAATACGGGCCTATGAAACGAACTCTAGTTGTTGACCAGAAAGGTTGTCAGTGGCGTACTGTACCCAAGAATTCACACAAAAATCAGAGATATCCACAAAAATCAATGTTTACAGTTACACGAGGGCCCACAGACATGCCTCTTGTAGTGCTGGAGTAATATGTAGGGGTTGTGGGGTAGTAACATGCAATATACAGCCGTCAGTCTAGTAACATCATCTTGGGCACCCTCAAATAGCTGGAATTTTATACAGCAGTCACATTGTAGCTTTAGACCTGTTTTGCTGTCACTGTAGAAGACGTTCATATCTGACTGGTATTACGTTTCTGCAACTGTGCCCTGTTGTACATAGTAGTCTAAACAAGGCAGATGATTGTTGGCATCAAGCAATGGGGGGGGGAAACAACTTTAGGAGAATATCATCAGTGAAATTCCGGTTACTGACACCAACTCAGAATCAGGTGGCTGAGGCTAGCAGTGTTGAAGACTGTTTTGAGGAGGAAGAAGAAGAACAACAACAGCGGCAGCAAGCCTCAGCAGAAGTCGCCATAACAAACGCTGGCCAGCGAAATCATCAACCCAACTGCGCTGTTGTCTGTGTGCTCACGGCCAAAGAAAGGGCACAGTGAATAAGTGTGCCAGGTGTGAAGTGGGCCTGTGCATGGCGCCTTGTTTCGCAGAATATCACACAAAAGTAAATTTGTAATATATCACCCTCCTTGTGAATACCATGTGTCATGACAAAACAGTGATCAAAGGTGCCACAGACCTTATGCAGCAGCCAGAATTATGTGAGTAATGAACTATCTGCACCACATTTCATATAATGCATGTGATTCACAGGCCTAAATTTATTATAAAAACAGGTGAACATTTTTTCCCGGATTAACCAATTCATAAGCAGAGTGCAAAATTTTATTTCATTAAATTTGAAGGAAAAGTCTATGAGATATGCTTTTTTTTT
>JGI20166J26741_12058917_pt1 | contig 18890 bp, 11 predicted proteins | sample TergutCu122P5_FD_26741 | JGI IMG/M metagenome (IMG submission 26741)
TGGTATGGACACAAAAGTTGAACCGCCACCTGATTTTTTGGCCACGAAGACCGCAGCTTCCGTTGGTCGCTGCTGTCCAACTCTTATGTCCAGGGCAATAATGACATGAAATGCAAGCCTGTTTTGGTTTTTTCTTTTCTAACGGTTGATTTTAAGAATGGAGATTTTGTTATGAAAAAAATGAATGTCAAGATGTGGAAATCTTTTACAACAGGCATACAATATCTCATTGTATCGGCCGTGTTTACTTTTCTCTTTGTTCACAACTCATTTTCTTATGCGGCAATTACCGCGCAGGAATTTGCGACGATTCGCAGCATGTATCCCGACTTAAAGCTGTCTTCAAACATGTCGGATTACACGATCACTGAGATCACCACAGCCCAATTGAGCGAGGCAAATCTCAGAAATGCTATTATAGCATCTGCATCAACACCAAAACCCCATCTTATTGTGGTCAGAACGGATAACGTAAATCACACGATCACTTTATCAGGAACTGAATTGGGATTTCCTGTCCTGGCACCAGGTTCTTACGCGGTAAATTTGGTCAGTTTTGGAAGCAAGCCATTAACAATAAATGCAAATAACAAATCACGCATTTTCTCTGTTACTGCGGGGATAAGCCCTCATCTTGCCGGATTAGTGCTTACAGGTGGAAATGCGTCTCAAGGAGGTGCCGTGTTCCATAATGGCAGTGGAGACTTATTAATAACAGAGTGTGAAATAAGAGATAATATTGCCGACGTCGGGGGAGGGCTTTATATAAGTAGTTCAGGGGCGTATGTGATGCATTCGTCAATCCACAATAATATCGCTTCTGATAAAGGCGGTGGTTTATATTCAGGTGCAAATTTTAAAGGCGGTTTTTTGAAGATTTTCAATAATTCTTCGATTGAAGGAGGTGGTGCCTACGCAATGGCCAATGCATGTTATTTCAATTCGCTGATTTACAATAACACGGCCAGTATGGGGGGCGGTTTGCATGCCGGTTTGTCACAATCTGTTGCAGTTTGTAATTTGACGATTACAAAGAATTCCGCAGTATATGGAGGCGGCGTAGCCACATATTTGCCATCAGGTTCGCCTGGACCCGGGAATGGTTTTTACGGTGCCAGTTTTATTCCAGTAAATTGTATCATCGCCGAAAATACTGGTGGCGGTGACGTTTTTGGTTATGTTACCGATCCGATTAATTGCCTTATAGGGAATTCGAGTGGGTGGAATTTTGTCATAAGATGGCTCTCTCCCCAGAGTATTATTACTCTTGAAGGTTCAGGGAACATTTATGATGTTGACCCTTTGTTTGTCAATTCCGCACTCCTGGATTTCCATTTATTGCCGAACAGCCCGGCTATCGACAATGGGAGCAAAGGATCAAGCAGCGTCGGAATCTCAATCGAGTTTTATCATTCTTACAATTCAGACGTTTACGACCTTGACGACAATCCCCGTATTGTTGGAACAATTGATATAGGCTGTTACGAGTTTCAGTAGTCGGTCTGACGTGCGAGGTCAAAGGAAGCACGAAGTACGACATCACGGTCACCCCGCCATCGGAAGCACCAGCGAAGAAAAAATAGCGGAATTTCGCAAAAACAATCCATTTTGTTTTCAATTTTCAAACACAACATCGGTTCATTCGCCTGATGTTGTGTTGTTTCATTTTAAACGGTTTCAATTTCCGAATTTCTGTTTTGTCCCCAAGCGACTTGGCAAAATGTCACCTGCATGGTAAAAAGGAGGTGGTTGTTGTCGGAGCACAGAGGGCAAGATTTTTTTGTATTCCTGGTCCCTGATACCTGCCCCGCACCCTTTTGTGCTTTCGTGGCGATATTCATTACGATGCCGTACCCATATATGTCACTTGTGTTTCCATGTCTGAACATATTTCCCTGCGCGGCGTTCGGGTGCATAACCTGAAATCGATTCATCTGGAATTGCCTTATGAAAAACTGATCGTCCTTTGCGGACGAAGCGGCAGCGGAAAAAGCAGTCTTGCGATCGACACGCTTTTTGCCGAGGGGCAGCGTCGCTACATTGAAAGTTTTTCGGCCTACACGCGCCAATATCTTGAAAAGCTGGAAAAACCGGACGCCGAACGGATCGACGGGATTCCGCCGGCGATTGCCGTCACAACCGGACCGCTCAGCCACATCAGCCGTTCGACGGTCGGAACGGCGACGGAAACGATCGATTATCTCCGGCTCTTGTACAGCAAAATCGGAACGCTCGTTTGTCACGGTTGCGGTCGTGAAGTGCGCAGCGAAACGCCGGAAACGATTCTCAAAACGCTCAGGCGTTTGCCGGAAGGGACCCGTGCCATGATCGCGTTTGCGCCGGAAGATTCCGTTGTGCGGGCGGATCGTGTCGAGTTCGAAAACGAATGGCGGGAACTCGGTTTCATTCGGGGCGTTTTGCTGGGGGAATCATTCCGGCTTGACGAAGGAGGGATTCCTGTCAAAAAATACGAAAAACTGCTCAAACTCCTTTCCGGTCTTGAAGATCAACAGACCGAATCTCCGGATTCCCCGCCGGAAGACGATGACGTTGATGTCGTCGACGATTGGCAGGAAGAAATATTGGCTTCCGATTGGGAAGACGAATTGCAAACTCTTGGCATGGACTCAAAAGTTGAGAGTGATTCCACACGTATTGGCCACGAGCACCGCAGCTTCCTCACCTTCGGACGGTCGCCGCTATTCAACTCTTTCCAAGACAATCAAAGAGACCGAACCGCTAAAGACGACACGGACGATGATTTTCCGGAAGACGCCGAGGAACTTGAAACGAAACCGGTCGAAGGAATTGCCCGGGACGACGTGGAAGCGGAAACGGCACTGCATTTTCCGGAATCGCACCGTTCCGGTTTTGAACCGCCCAAGCTGTTTTTTGTCGTCGATCGTCTCGTGATCGGTCACACCAGTGATGAACGGTTGCTCGACACGCTTGAAGAAACCCGTGCGCACGGCAACGGTCGTTGTTGGGTGTTTTATCAACCGACAAAAGAAACACCGGCGGAGGAAATCCATGGTTTGCCGTATTTTCTCGATGGTGAAATTTGGGCGATTGCCGGATTCAGCCGGCACCTCGAATGTGAAGTCTGCGGCATTCGTTACCCGCAACTTGAGCCAAAACTGTTCAGTTTCAACAGTCCGCTCGGTGCATGTCCGGTGTGTGAAGGGTTCGGCAACCTGATGACGTTCGATCTCAATCTGATCGTACCGGCCAAACACAAATCCATTCGTGACGGTGCCATCGCCCCATGGAACAGCCCATCCTATAAAGGCAAACTCGAGGAATTGCTTGCCGCAGCACCAAAACTCGGCATTCCGGTTAACGTGCCGTTTGCCGAACTGACCAAACCGCAGGTCGATGTTTTGCTGAACGGTTCGGCGGAGCATCATTTCCAGGGCTTGAACGGTTTTTTCGAAAAACTGCAAAAACAAAAATACAAAATGCATATTCGGGTGTTTTTGAGCCGTTGGCGCAGTTATCGCAAATGTCCGTCATGTCAGGGAACGCGACTTCGCCCGGAATCGCTCGCCGTTCGCATTCCTCACCCCACACTTCACACTCCACGTCCCACACTGAATATCGCCGAACTGTCGTCGATGAAAATTTCAGACGCACTTGCATTTTTGCGGAATTTGCAGCTTGCCGGCCGGCAAAAGGAAATTGTGCGGACGCCGCTCGGTGAAGCGTGTCACCGGCTGCAATTTCTTGAACAGGTCGGACTCGGTTACCTGACGCTTGACCGAACGATACGAACCCTGAGCGGCGGCGAGTTGCGCCGCGTCGGTCTGACGACCGCGCTCGGCTCAAGCCTTGTCAACATGTTGTACGTCCTTGACGAACCGTCTATCGGCTTGCATCCGAACGACGTCGGGCAATTGTTGAAATCGATTGAAGCATTGCGCGACCGCGGCAACACGATTATCGTCGTCGAACACGAGGAAGCGATTTTGCGTGCGGCGGACCGGATCATCGAAATCGGCCCCGAAGCGGGAACCGGCGGCGGACACGTCGTCTTTGAAGGAACAATCGGACAACTGCTCGAATCGAAAACGAGTCTGACCGGCAGTTATCTTTCGGGACGCCGGACCGGCGGCATTCCGGTCGCGCACCGGCCGGCCGAACACGGTTTTCTCGAACTGACCGGCGCAAGCGGGCACAACCTGAAAAACCTGAGCGTCAAATTGCCGCTCGGAATTCTCTGCGTCGTCACCGGCGTCAGCGGTTCCGGAAAAAGCACATTGATTCAGGAAACGCTCTATCCGGCTTTGTGCCAAAAGCTCGGTTACGAAAACGTGCCTAAGGGATTGCCTTACGATCAAATGCTCGGCACGGGACAGATTGACGACGTGATCTTGGTCGATCAAAACCCGATCGGACGCTCCCCCCGTTCGAATCCCGTCACATACCTGAAAATTTTCGATGAGATTCGCAATGTATTCGCCGGGACGGTGGACGCAAAAACCAGAAATTTCACCGCCGGTTATTTCAGTTTCAACGTCAACGGCGGGCGATGCAATGCATGCCAGGGGGACGGCGTGATTGCAATCGACATGCAATTCATGGCCGACATCTACATGAAGTGTCCGCAGTGCCACGGAACCCGTTATCAACGGGAAATCCTGGAAATCACGTACCGCGGACGCAATATCGCTGAAGTGCTCGACATGACGGTGCGCGAAGCGTTCGTGTTTTTCCGCGGACAGGCGAAAGTGCAAACACGACTCAAACGGCTGATCGACGTCGGACTCGATTACATCAAACTTGGACAACCGGCCAACACGCTTTCGGGCGGCGAACTGCAACGGCTCAAACTGGCCGCATATCTCTCGCAGTCCCGAAAAGGGCACTCGCTGTTCCTGCTCGACGAACCGACCACCGGCCTGCATTTTGCCGATATCGTGCAGCTTCTCGATTGTTTCGACGCCTTGATCAACACGGGGCACTCGCTCATCGTGGTCGAACACAACCTGCAAATGATCCGTGCCGCGGATTATGTGATTGACCTCGGTCCCGGAGCGGCGGAATTCGGCGGACGGGTCGTCGCCGAAGGCCCCCCCGAACAACTGACCCGATGTGAACAATCCCTGACCGGAAAATACCTGCAACAGTATTATTGATGCCGAAGGCTGCCGCTCATACCGGCTGCGGGATAACCGCTCCATAACTGTCGCGGCTCTGGTTTCTTGTCTCATCTTTTCTGAGACGGGTAATATCACCACTCATCCGGTTGTTGGCCGAGCGATTCGTACTGGCCGGTCATCATCAGATACGCGACCGTGAACCAGCAGCACAGATACGGGACCGTCACGACAAGAAACAGCCCCAGCGTGACGACGGTCAACACATAAAGAATAAAATAATGAAGGATAAACGAGTGCCAGAATGTGTAAACGTTCCCCCTGGTGAACTTGCGAATGCTGCGAAATGTCGCGATCGGGCCGGTGCGGCGGTCGATGATGGCAACCACGCCGACGGCATGACGAGCGATGATCCAAAAGGTAAACAAGACTGCAAGGATGACCGTAACTGCAAAGAGAACAACCCAATACCATTCAGGCGGATCGGAAGCACCCATGAGTATTGCCCACAGTGCCACAAACACCCAGAGCGAGAGGAGAAACAGATAGCAAATCGTAAAATAAATCACGACATGGAAGGTTGTTTTCAAAATATCAAAGCATCGTTGTCGTGTAAAACGCCGTGGAATTTTTTCCTTGCGAACCCAAAAGAGCGTGATTTCAATTGAAGCGACAAAGGCAAACAGGGCGTAGAAACAAGCCAAAATGATTGAATGAATTGCAAAAGATACGGATGTTTGTATATCACCATCAACACCAAGCCATATCATCAACTTCACGATGAAAATCTGAATTCCACTGATCAGGGCAATCACCAGGAAATGGGCGAGTCCCAACATAAGAAACCGCTTTTTATCGGCCATGAACGTCCGGTAAACGGCACCGTCCAACTCGCTGTACGTGATCTTTTTCGGCACCGGTTCCACTCGAACAAAACGCAGGTTTGGCACGCTTTTTTCATCTTCTCCGGACACTTCCGTGACCCGGTACGGATTCAAATCGTCGTCATTGTCCAGAGGCATGTTCTTGTTTGCAATAAATTCAAAAAATTGTTTTTTATAACTGTTCGCGATTTTTGTTTTTCACCACAGTCACAAAGTAACACGAAGTTTTTGCAAAAAACCGGAATATTTTTCACCGGATGCGGAAATCTCGAACCGGCGCTCCGTTTCGCCGAGGATTTCGATCCGGACGGTGACGCGGTCTTTCGGAAGTGCGTTCGGAATTTTGTCGGCCCATTCGACGAACGAAAGCCCGGAGCCGTCGAAATATTCGTCCGCTCCGAGTGCCTGAAATTCCGATTCCCGTTCGAGGCGATATGCGTCGAAATGATAAATCGGACGTTCCCCTTCGTCGTATTCGTGGATCAAGACAAATGTCGGACTCGACACCGTCTGCTTGGGCACCCCCGACGCTTCGGCGACTGCTTGCACCAGCCGCGTTTTTCCGGCACCGAGCGTTCCGATTAACGCGACGACCGAACCATCCGGCAACGTTTCCACCAACCGCTTGCCGAAGGCTTTCGTCCCATCAATATCCTGAACCGTGATTTGAAATGTCGGCATCATTCGATGTAATTTCGTGTTTTTTAGGAATCGTAAATCATTTGTCCGATTGGAACTCATTTTCAACGCGGAAGGCGCGAAAAGACGGAAAAAACGGAAGTCCGCGTATTCCATCTTTCCGCATGTTCCGTGTTAAAAAACAACGGCTGATTCGGAACCTGGAATAACAGGGCAATATGGGAACCGGTGTTTTCCGCCGGCATTTCCGCCAGCCTCCAGTCGCCGGCACCGGGCTTTTGGCCGTTTCGACCGCCGCTGATAAACAACACGGCACTGTCATGGAACCGCAATGTTTTCGGACGGACGACAATCATGTTGTGTTTCCAGACGATGCCGTGCCAGGTTTGCGACGTCATCTCGACGTGCCAAGCGTTCAGCTCCAAAGGAACCTCCGATTTCCCTGCCAAAGCGGCATTGCCAAAAAGCAATGCCCAACATATTACAAAACATGCGGTACAAAGCCAAACGTTCTTTTTCGGGAAAACACTCATGATCACCTCAAAGAAATGAATTTATTGATGAGTAGGGACGGTAAGTGTGTGCGGCAAACCGATATCCAGAACGTGCAGTAGTCCGAGGACCGGGATCGCTTCCGGTTTCAAAAAGCCTTGTTTTTTCGCGAAAAACGTGCAAGTGTGCGTCGCCCGAACCGTCGGCTGGTGCGGCATGCCGGTGTCGGCGTCAAGACCGCTTGGCAAATCGACGGCGAGCACATTTTTTTTCTCCGCTTTTTTCTCCGCAGCGTTGACTGCGGCGTTGATTCGCCGAATCACTTCGGCGAACGGTTCGCGCGGCCCCCCTTCGGCACCGGTTCCGAGCAAAGCGTCGACGATCCAATCGGCGTTTTGCAAGGCACGGTCGAAATCGTCCCACGTTTGACCGTCAAATACGCAAACCGGTACGCCGCAACGGGTTAAAATGCGGTAATTGGTCGCGGCGTCTCCGGTCAACTCTCTCGGCGAGGCAAAAAGCCAAACCACCGGCGAAAAACCGCGAATCGTCAAATGTCGGGCGATGACAAACCCGTCACCAGCATTGTTCCCTTTGCCGCAACAGATCAGAACATCACAAACGGCGTTCGGTTTCGGCGTCAAACCGAATTTTTCCAGGCAGTCGACCACGCCGCGTCCCGCGTTTTCCATCAACACAACGCTTGGAATGCCGCATTGTTCCACGGCAATCACGTCGATTTTCCGCGACTCGGCACGACTCAAAATCAGTTCTGACATGGTATCCTCCGGTGAGAAATTCCTGAAGCTGAATACGGAAGCCCTGCAACGCAGGGCGGTTGCGCAAAGCCGAAGGCTGTCGTTCCTGCCGACTGCGGTACCATTTGAAACAAACTGGCCGGCTATGGCATCTCACCTTTCCGGGAATTGGCGCGGGAGGCATGATATTGTCGATGTTACAGAACTTGTTATTGTCCGTCAAGATATGCCGGCTGCCGTCCCTGCCGGTTGCGGGATAAGGAAAATTTACGGCACCCGATTTTCATGGCGGTGCCAAGACTTGACTTTGGCATTTCGATTGGCTATAACAGGAACTGTTATGACAATGATGCCGTTTTTTGCCCAAAAATGACCAGATTTTCATTGATGAAGGAACCACTTATGAAAAAAAATATGCATAGACTGTTCGGACTTGCCGTGTTCGTCATTATGGCGACGATATTGTCCCCTCTCTCTTTTTCCCAATGGCAACCTGCTGGTGACAAAATTCAATCGAAATTCGCGCCGCAGGTCAAGTCACAAGTCGGCAGAAACATGGTGCTTCAGGATTATCCCAGACCGCAAATGGTCCGGAGCGACTGGAGACCGTTGAATGGCTTGTGGGATTATGCCATTGTTCCGAAAAACCAGAATTTTGACAAGCCGCAAGGACGTATCCTGGTGCCGTTTCCTGTGGAATCGTCGCTTTCCGGTGTCGGCAAGGCGGTCGGCAAGGACAACGTTCTTTATTATCAACGATCATTCGGCGTCAGCTCCAAGTGGAGGGATAAACGTATCTTATTGCATTTTGGTGCGGTGGATTGGGACACGACCGTTTATGTCAACGGTCAGGAAGTCGGTCGGCACAAAGGGGGATACAGTCCCTTCTCTTTTGATATCACCAATGCCATTAATAAGGACAAAGTGGAACAGGAATTGTTGGTTCGCGTTTGGGACCCCACTGAAGCAGGGACTCAGCCGCGCGGAAAACAGATCAGCAATCCCCACGGAATCTGGTATACGGCCGTGACCGGCATCTGGCAAACCGTCTGGCTTGAGGCGGTGCCGCAAACCTCCATTGAAAAAATCAAAATAACCCCCAACATTGCTGACAGTACGGTGACGCTGGAAATCAAAGTGAACGGTGCTCAGGAAGGGGACGTCATCCGCTCCACCGCGGGGGCCGGCAAGAATTTCAACGTGGTGGCGACGACGAAACCGGGGGAAACGGTCACGCTCAAAATCAACGACCCAATCTGGTGGACTCCGGACAAGCCTTTTTTGTACGATTTGAATATTTCCATTCTGCGCGGCGATAACGTGGTGGATATAGTGGACAGTTATTTTGCCATGCGCAGCGTTTCGATCGGAAAAGACGAACAAGGTCTGGTGCGTATCCTGCTCAACGGCAAGTTTCTGTTTCAGCACGGGCCGCTGGATCAGGGGTGGTGGCCGGACGGATTGTATACGGCCCCCACGGATGAGGCACTCAGGTACGACATTGAAATGACCAAACAAATGGGTTTCAACATGCTCCGCAAGCACGTCAAAGTCGAACCGGACCGCTTTTATTATTGGTGCGACAAACTCGGCATCATCGTTTGGCAGGACATGCCAAGCGGCGACCGATTCATCGGTCCCGACGACCCCGATATTGAACGTTCCCGGGAATCCGCGGACCAGTTTTTTGCCGAACTGACCGAGATGATCGAGTCGCTTTACAATCACCCCTCCATCGTGATGTGGGTCCCGTTCAATGAAGGTTGGGGGCAATTCCAAACCGCCGAAGTGGTCGATTATTGCAAAAAACTCGACCCGACGCGACTGGTCAACAACGCCAGCGGGTGGGCGGACCGCGGCGTCGGCCACGTCAATGACATGCATAGTTATCCCGGCCCTGACATGCCGAAACCGGAAGAAAATCGCGCGGCCGTCCTCGGGGAATACGGCGGGCTTGGTCTTCCCATCGAAGGTCATACGTGGCTCGACAAAGGAAATTGGGGTTACGTTTCCTTCAAAACCACGGAGGAACTCTTTGACGCTTATGACGCCCTCAACCGGCAATTGCATCTTCTGATCGGCAAAGGACTTTCGGCGGCCGTGTACACGCAGATCACGGATGTTGAGGTTGAAGTCAACGGATTGATGACTTACGATCGCAAAGTGCTTAAAGTGGATCAGAAAAAGATTTTGGACTCAAACAACGCACTCCGGTTCGCTCCTCCGACACGAAAAACGCTCGTTCCGGCTTCAAATATCAAACCGCAGGAATGGCAGTTCACGGTCCAAAAACCGGCGGATGACTGGATGAAACCGGAATTCGACGATTCCACCTGGACAACGGGCAACGGTGGTTTCGGGACAAAAGAAACGCCGAACACAGCGGTCAACACCGAGTGGAACACCAGTGACATCTGGATACGTCGTTCGTTTGAACTCTCCCAGGAGGATTTGCCGTCCGCGCAAAACCGCGTTTTTCTCAATATCTACCATGATGAAGACGCCCAAGTGTATATCAACGGTGTTTTGGCCGGTGAATTCAAAGGTTTTGTCAATCGTTACATTCAATCCGAACTTCCGGCGGCGGCACGCGATACGTTGAAACCGGGAAAAAATACGATCGCCATTCACTGCCGGCAAACCAACGGAGGCCAGTATATTGACGCCGGACTCGAATTATGGATTCCGGCAGACCAGACCGACAAGCCGGTCTGGTAGTGCAAAGTAGTGATCAAATGTCCCTTAGAAATGGTGTCATTGGGCGTCGTTTCAGTGCGGATTTTTGTCATTTACCCAAAACCTCATTCATACCTTATTTTTGTCACAAAACAACCTCAGTAGTACCTCGCCAAAGTTAAAATTATGGGTCATTAATGGCAGCCGGGAACGAAGCGCAGCGCAGTGACCGGATCGAATGCCGGATGATCCGGTCGCTTCACTTCGTTACGCTCCCGGCTGCCATTGGGGAACCACAATTTTAACTTTGGCGGCGTAATAGCTACTGAGGTCGTTTTGTTTTTGTCAATGAGGTAAAAATGAGGTTCTTTTGATGCCCCACTCTTCTTATGTTTCGTTATTTTACGAAGGATGATTTGATAACTTGGTACTTGTCCAGTATTTTTCGCATTCTCCGACCGGAGAGAATCTTTGTGGAAATTGGTCATTGCCCTCTTCTGCTATTTTTCCTGTTCTTCCAGGTTTTTGTCATAAAACTCCCCCCAAAAGTGGTTGTTTTTGACTGTCTATTTTGCCTATTCTTTTATTTGTAATGCCATTTTTTCAAAAATATCATTATAATTTGACAACAGAAGTCATTTATGGCTCAATTGTTGAAGTCGATATGTCCGATACTACCGTCACAGCCGTAATGTGTGCCTGATGCATGCAAAGTGTCGCACACAATATTAACTATTGGATGATTCACTCGTTCACCGAGGTGGGTAGAAAACCATGTCGCTTACCAACATGAAAACTATTTTAACCAGCCTGTTACTTTTTCTAGTAATGGCGCATTGTTCCACTGCCTCCGCTCAGCTTTCCCAGATGAGACTCTGGTCCCCCGTGCGGAGCGATCAGTTTGGAGGCAACTCACGGCTCCGCGAAGGGGTTTGGGGTGAGATAAATTATAATTATTGGCTCATCACCAAAGGGAAAAAAGCAACAATCGGATACGTCGACCCGGACGGCAATCAAAACTATTGTTACAATGGAACGTCACTGCAATTTCGTACCAATAATATGGATACGTCACGAATTGGCAGTGATTTCGGAAGCGGGGTGACCCTCCGGATTGGCAATCAGGTCGCACACAATGGTTGGGAACTCAAAACAACCATCATGCAGGCGCAAACAGACACGTATCAGGGAACCAACGGGGAAATGGACATTCTGGACGGGACCAGCGTGTACGTCGTGCCGATCCAGACATACGGTGCCTGGTATTTTACCGGCGATCCGAACCGTCGTTTCGATTACAAAATGGGAACAGGCATCGGACGCGAACCGAACATCCCGGCAAGTTATCTCTGGGGATGGTTTTATGATACCTCGGCAGCAGGCGGAGACCCTCTCATAATGGCTCCCGATATGATGCTGTACGCGCTCGCTCCGCTTCCGCTGACGTTTGATCGTTATAAAATCGAATCAAAGATCAATCATTGGGATGTTGAAGCGAATTACATTTATCGCACTCATGCGACACGTCGCGGTGACTTCTTCGAGTTCACCGGTGGCGTCCGTTACATGGAACTGGATGATCAGTTGAACTTTGCAGGGTGGGGAATGCCCTGGCGGGGTGAAGTGCGGATCAATACGGTTGATCCCACGCCGGCCGGCGGCACCACCACCACCACCGGAGGGACAACGACAAACACGAATACCACGGGAACTACCGCGGTTGACGTGACGGATTTTTATCTGCAACAGGGGATTTTGCCCGGCACGAACAGGGATTATCAATACACCGGTACCTCGGTTCAGGGGGTTGGAACGGCATTGGCTGATTCAAAATGGAACTTTGAAGCGCAAAACCATATGGTAGGCCCTCAAGCAGGGATTCGCTACATCAGGAAGAACGGTCGTTGGGCGTTCATCGCCGACACCAAGTTCTTTGCGGCGTTCAATACCCAAAACCTGAAAAGCCGGGGCGTCATGGCTTCCCGAACCGCTGGTTATACGCCGGAAACTTTGACAATGCCTAACCCTGGCGCGAATGATGAGTTCATTCGCCAACAAGGAGTCACGCCGTGGGTTCCAGTCGGGTTCATGAGCAGTGGAAAAGAATTCAATCACACAAAGACACGAACCGATTTTTCGCCCGGAATTGATTTCAGCCTGAAAGCAAACTGGCAGTTCACCGATGCCATCAGTTTCAACGCCGGTTATCAGGGAATGTGGATTGACAACACCGCAAGAGCTTCCATGGTCAACGAGTATTCCATGACCAACGAAAGCATTTTCGGTATCAATGACAAAGTGACGCAGGCGACTTACATTCACGGTGTTACCGTTGGAGTCGAAATCAACCGGTTCTGAAACGACACGACGCGGCGGGCACGATTTCCGATAGTTTGGCTGAAACGACGTTCTCAAAAGGAACGCCGTTTTTTTATGCGCCCGCGCCGCAAGCGATTTTGGTAACCGTTCACGAGTTTTGATTTCTTACGAAGGACACGAAGAAACACAAAGGGAATTTTAAAAGTTAAAAACTAAAAATGAAAAACTAAAAGTTGGATTTGCTTTTTAACTTTTCACTTTTAGTTTTTCACTCTTCACTTTCTTCATGCACTTCATGGTGAAAAAATCCCATATTGTGCTGGAACTAAAAAAGAAACATGTCCGGTGAATCGCCGGTCTCGCTGAAATGAATAAAACAGCCTGTTTTACGAAAATTTCATATTTCAGCGCAACCGGCAGACATGGTGGCGTCTTGCACTTTTTCTCGCCACCACAATACTATGCGTGAAGGGCTATGATTTTTTTGTTGCGGTCATTGCAAAAACGGGTTCGATGGCTTTTTTGCCGCTCACAACCCAGATGAGGTCACCGGCCAAAAGCGTCATCGCCGGATTGGGATTCAGGAATCGTTTTCCTTTGCGTTCGAGCCCGACGATCAATCCATTGCTTGCCTCACGCAGGCCGCAGTCGCGGATGGATTTATCGACAAAAGGATGCCCCTGTTTGAGCAGGAACGACATCAGCCCGAAATCATCGTCCTCTTTGGACAAGACCGGCGGCTCTTTTGTTTCGATGATCTCGCGCACGGCGAGGAGCTGTTCGTCCGTGCCGATGAGAAAAACCGTATCGCACGGCAAAAAAACATCGTGGCTTCCCGGAGCGGTAATCCGTTTTCCGTTGCGTTCAATCATGGCGACAATGACGCCGTAACCGTCCTTGAGTCCCGAATCCTTGAGCGTTTTCATGACAAGCGGGGAGTATTGCGACATCGTGAATTCGGTCAATGACACGTCCCACGGAGCCAATTCGGGATGAACCGCCTTTTCCTGAATGAGGAGAAGTTCCTTTTCCGAAAGATTCGTGACAAAAATGGATTCAAGTCGTTTATAAATTGGCTCGAAAAGATGACTGATCAGAAAAGTCGTCACCGCCGCCGAAATCAGGAGGAGAATGCCGGTCAACGTCGAGAGCGGCACAAAACGGCTCACCATAAAACAAACAAGAGTGCTGCCGACAAGGAATCGGAAAAGAGTGGCACCGAATTTCAATTTTTCGAGCCGAACCAGCATGTCGGAATCGTAGATTCCGGGACGCGGCGGCCGGCATCTGAAGATTCCACGAAAAAAAGGCCCGGAAACGATCAGGGTGGCAAAACAGACAAGGATATTGATCACCGTGTGATTGATTTGCGGAAAACGGTCATACGCGCGGGCACTCGTGATATAGGAAACCGCCAGAGTGATCCCGATCACGATCACGGAATTGAGCACGATTTTGATGCCGTGTTCTTTCCAAAACAGGGAGAAAATATTTTTTTCCGTTCGGGTTGCCATCACGTATTCATATCGGGCAAGCGAGTGTTTGGCACGTGCCGGAATCCATTTGAGGAGCCAGTTGGAAAACGGCTCGGCGAATTGGATCAGGTAAGGGGTGGTGAACGTCGTCACCGCCGAAACCGCAACGGTTATCGGATAAATACAAGCACTCGTGACATGAAGCGTCATGCCGAGCGTCGCGATGATAAACGAAAATTCGCCGATTTGCGCCATGCTCATCCCCGCTTGTGTCGAATTTTTGAGCGAAGAACCGGAAATCAAGGCACCCAAACCCGTTCCGAAAAATTTTCCGACGATGGTGATGATCGTGATCAGGATGATGATTCCGAAGTAATCGCGCAATACCATCGGGTCGATCAACATGCCGACCGAAACGAAAAAAACGGCGGAAAACAGGTCCTTGACCGGGAGCGTCAAATGTTCAATTTTTGTGCCTCTCGATGTTTCGGATAAAATCGAGCCCATGACAAAGGCCCCAAGTGCCGGGGAAAACCCGACATAACAGGCGATGATGACCATCATCAGGCAAAGTCCGACGGAGACAATGAGCAGTGTTTCATCCGAAAGAAGGTGGCGGCATTTTTTCAGGAACAGAGGAAGCAGGTAAATTCCCAAAATGAACCAAAGCATGAGAAAAAAGACAAGACGAATCGACGAAATCAGAAGAGCCAATCCCGAAAGGCTCTGTGTGGCTGCGATTGAGGAAAGAAGAACCAGGAGCAGAATCGCGATCAGGTCTTCGACGATCAACACGCCGAAGACGACGGGAACGAAACTGCGGCCTTTCAAAGCACGGTCTTCGAACACCTTGACGATGATCGTCGTGGACGACATCGAAAGAATCGCTCCGAGAAAAAGACTGTCCATCCGGCTCCAACCAAGCAGCCTTCCGGTCACGAATCCGACGTTGATCACGAATATGATTTCGAAAATCCCCGTGATCAGCACCGTTTTTCCGACTTTGGTGAGTTTCTTGAAACTGAATTCCAGTCCGAGACCGAAAAGCATGAAAATGACGCCGATTTCCGCCCAGATATGAATACTGGCTTCGTCTTGAACTGTCGGCAGATACGGAACGTAAGGGCTAACAAGAAAACCGGCAATCAGGTAACCGAGAACGATCGGTTGCTTCAATGCCTTGAAAAGCAGCGTCATCACCGCCGCAGCCATGAGAATCAAACCCAAATCCTGAATCAATACCGGTAAATCCGTCATCTGTCTTCCTTGTGAATGCGTCCTTGTCAATACGTCGTTGTATGCTTCGTGTAAAAAATAAGTCATTCAAAAAATCAGAGCACGAAGCGTAAGCGAGTGCCCAAATCAGAGCCGCGAGTGTCAACGAGCGGTCGAACTGGAAAAAACCGCTCCATATACCGTAGCCGGTATGGGCGGCAGCCTTCGGCCTTGCGCAGACGCCCTGCGTTGCAGGGCTTACTGTGTCCAGCTTCCGGAATTTTCAACCGGCTTGAGTATAACTGTCGCGGCTCTGGTTTCTTGCTGAAAAAATCCGTCTCGTTTACAAATACCGGTCCACAAAATCGAGGTATTGCTCCCAGTCGTAGTCGGTCACGTCATGGACGCCGGAGCGGATGTGGTAATGAATCGTCGCCCCGGTCGGCGCGTTGAGCGGCGGCATTTTGATCTCGTAAATCATGCCGTCATCCGCGATGGTTGCGTTTTTTGAAATGACATCGCCGATGCCGTCGGTGCCGAGCAGGCGATACACGGCGTCCGCATTGACCGCCCCCAACAGTTCGCCGCGAGGATCGGCCCACTCGTCTTTTTCCGCACTTGCGACATAAACCGGACGTGGGGCAATCAACGCGATCAGTTCATGCTGGTCGAATGTCAACGCTTGTTCATTATTGTTGTATTTGTTGAAATTGTCGCAAAACCAATGCGGAAACATTGCGTTGATGCTCCCCACCGTTTCACCGAACTCGCGTTTGGAAAGTGCCGCACCGCCGCACCCGGAATCGTTGGAAATGGCCATCGCGAAACGATCGTCTTGCGCAGCGGCCCAAAGAGCGGTTTTTCCGAGTCGCGAATGCCCGAACACGACAACATGCCGGGCGTCGATTGCGTTTTCCGTTTCGAGATAATCGAGACCCCGCGAAAGTCCCCACGCCCAGGCACCGATGCTCCCCCACTCGTCGGGGTCCGGCTTTGCTTGGCCGTCACGATAAAAATACGGTTGCACGCCATTCTTGAAACCGTCATCAAAATCAGGGTCGATGTCTCCGTAGTATCCAACCACCAACGCATAATCCCGGTCAAGAATCATGGCAACCGGCCAACGGGATTTTTCAGCACCGCGCGATTTTTCCGTCGATTTGTGATCGACGACACGCCCGTCGTCCTCTTGGTTCATGCACCAGGATTCCGTGATCATCACATCCGGTTCATCGGTGACACTCTGGTTTCCTTGAAAATTCAGTCCGAGGAATGCCGGAACAGGTTTTTTGGCGTTGTTCGGGAGATAGATTAACAAGTCGAGGCACGGCCCTTCCGCCTTATCGGTCAAGTGAATCCGCACTTCTTTTCGGGTTGCTTTCCCATCCAGAGCGTCTTTTTTTTCCGAAAGCAGCTCGTAACGGCATTTTCCCTGCATTTTTTTGGCGGTTTCCGGAGTTTTTCCAAACATTTCCTCTGCAAAAACAGTAAGAAGTTCCGGCCTGCGAACATTTCGCCAAATCTCTTTATTTTGCACTTTCATCCCATTATTAAGAATCAACGGGTCGGGGAGCCGATATTTGGGGATTTTGGTCTCATCGTAATTGGGTACGAATTTCTCTTGAGCGATCAGCATTTCAGTCTCCTGATACAGAGTGAAGACAAATAATAAAACGACAACCCATCTCAATTTTTTCGATAACATATCATTCACCTTATTCACCAATAGATTCAAGCCGGTTGAAAATTCCTGAAGAAGAACACGGAAGTCTTTCCAAACAAAACAGTTGCGAAAAACCGAAGGCTGTCGGCTGCGGTATCATTACGGTTGATAAACCTTTAAAGTCAATTAAAAATGAATTTGGAGTTTTTCCGCTCCCAATGGTCGCTCCTTGATTGAAATCACTCTCCACACTCACTTTTAACACGCTTTAAAGTTTTTTGTGACATTGCAAAAATTATAACAAATTTTTTGCAATCGCCAAATATCACGATTGACAAAAGTGAGTCTCACCCTAAAATAAAAGATAATAAATTATCGATATAAATTTATCAAAACAAGTCCGATGCCAATTTCTTGTTCCACCATTTGAGAAATTTTTGCCGGTTCGGCATTTGAATAAAAAATCAATGCTTTTATCACTTGCATGACATAAACTTTTGAAAAGACGCCCCCCAATGACACGGAACAAGTTTGCAAACAAGAATTTTGAACATCGATTTTTGATCAACGTTCAAACGAATATCGCACAAAAATATTAAACAGGAGACGATCAACGATGACACCGGAAAAACCAAAAAAACCGGAATTGGAAACCGCCGCATCCGATGTGACACCCGCCGGGAATGTCACCGGAAATGCTGACGGCAAGCTGAAACAATACGAGCAGATTGCCGATATTGAGAGCCTGACCCGGCTTATTGAGCGGGTGCGTGTGGCACAAAAGAAGTTCGAGACGTACACGCAGGAACAGGTCGACAAAATTTTCAAGGCGGCGGCGATTGCCGCAGCATCGCAACGGATTCCGCTTTCAAAACTTGCCGTTGAGGAAACCGGCATGGGGGTCGTGGAAGACAAGGTGATCAAGAACCATTTCGCGTCGGAATATATTTACAACAAATTCAAAGACGACAAAACCTGCGGCGTCATCGAAGCGGAACCGCAATACGGCATTAAGAAAATTGCGGAGCCGGTCGGTATTGTCGCCGGAGTCGTGCCGACGACCAATCCGACGTCGACCGCGATTTTCAAATCGCTGCTTGCCTTGAAAACTCGTAACGGCATTATCTTTTCACCGCATCCGAGGGCAAAACGCTGCACCGTCATGGCAGCCAAAATCGTACTCGAAGCGGCGGTCGAAGCCGGTGCCCCGGAAGGGATCATCGGTTGGATCGACGAACCGACCGTCGACATGTCTCGCCACCTGATGATGCACCCGGAAATCGACCTGATTCTCGCGACTGGCGGACCGGGGATGGTGACGGCGGCATATTCGTCCGGGAAACCGGCGATCGGCGTTGGTGCCGGGAACACACCGGCCATTATCGACGAAACGGCAAGCGTCAAAATGGCGGTCAATTCGATCCTGTTGAGCAAAACATTCGACAACGGGATGATTTGTGCGTCGGAACAGTCGGTTATCGTCGTCAGGGACGTTTATGAAGCGGTCAAGGCGGAATTCGTGCTTCGCGGCGCGTATTTCGTCAATGAAGACGAAAAAAATCTGTTGCGCAAGTATATTGTCAAAGACGGCAAGATCAATGCCGGGATCGTCGGACAACCGGCATCCAGGATCGCGAAAAACGCCGGCTTCGACGTCAACGAGGAAACGAAGG
>JGI20166J26741_12062250_pt1 | contig 18865 bp, 16 predicted proteins | sample TergutCu122P5_FD_26741 | JGI IMG/M metagenome (IMG submission 26741)
GGAACTCTCATAGAGAGTGATAGTACCATATGCTGCATGTGTACAACTGTATCCTCCTGAAGATGAGCACTTGAGGCTCGAAACATGTAGAGGAGAATAGCGTTTTATGAATAAATAATAACCAGTGCATCAAAGTTGGTAATTAATATATAGTCAATACTGACAGCATCCTTAAGCAAGTGCAAATAAACTGACTGTGTATGTACCTGGATTAAGAATTTCAAAACACACAATTACCTCTTTTAGTTTTTCCATATCTTGTAAATAAAAAGCAATGTAGAAGAGAGACAGGAAGGAATTCACGAACTGGAACTGAAACAGATACACAAACTTTGCAAAAACACCTGACAGCTGACAGTGTGGACTGGACATACTAGGTTTGAAAATTTGATGAATGTAAGCACAAAATAGCTGCAAGTAGTAGGAATATTACAAGGGTAAATCAAAAGCAAGGAGAATATTTGACTAAACCAAAAAACAAAAACAAAAACAAAAAAAAAACCATAACAAAAATTGTATTATTACTTTTCAGTATAGTTCCCTTGTTTCTCCTAACACTCTTCACACCATTCCACAAGCTACTTCGTGCCACCTAAAATAAATGTTTTTGGTTGTTTGTGTAGCCACTTGTGCACCAAATCTTTACTTTATTCACCATTTTTATCAATAATCATGTCATGCTTCTTCAGTGGGCCGAACATGTGATAATGAAATTAAGTAAATTCTGGACTGTACAGTGGATGAGGTAGAAGTTTAAAGTTTTTAAAGGCCACAATGGCTGAATGAGGTTGAGTTTTGTCCTACTGCAATACAACACCTTTAGACAGTAGACCACTGTGTTTACTGCAAACAGAAGGTTTAAGTTTCTCTCCCAACTTGGCATAATATTTCTCATGACTGAAGCTCTTTCCTTATTCCTGACAACGATTGATAACCTGACCCATTCAAATCACAGAACATCAACACAACTTTGTCAGAGAAAAGACATTTCTGATTTTTCTGTATTGTGGGCATGATATATGTTTCCACTCATGCTTTGCTGCTTGCTTACAGGTTTGTACTGATGCACCTACGTTTTATCTATCTTATCTATCCATCATATACACACCCCTCATTCATTGATACCACGGCAAAAACTGCATGCACAGTTCCAAATGTTTTCATTTATGCTCATCCATAAAACACTTGGGGCATTCACAATGCACAGACTTTGCAGTATTTGAGGGCGTCATGTATGATCAAACACACAGTACAGTAGCAGATGTCTACTCTTTCAGCAATTGTAGGGACACAAATCCACAGTCTTCTTGAACGACATTTTCATCAAAACCATTTACCACTGCTAATGTTGTTGTATGGCAAGCATGGTCATCAACCACACTTGTTCTCCCATTCTTAAAACTTTCACCTTAAACTAACACACTCTTCTACTCATTGCGCCGACATACTTCTGTGAATTTGAGATGGTTTGACCCCTTTTGCCTACAGAAACCTGATTATAGCACATTATTTATTAACGGTGCAGCTGCAAAGTGGAGCCGACAATTCAGACCGAGTGAAAGCTACCGGCAAGACACTTCAAGACTTACTTAACAATATGGCAGGTATGATAAACTTGGGAGAATGTTCTGACAAGGGGAGTTATTTCTGCTAACAAATTACCTTTACATTTTGATTTACCCTTGCAGATTAAGAAAATCTGAAGTGCTGGATGGACATGGAGCATGGATTAAGACGTTCTCTGAATAAAAGCTTACACAGTACTCAGTAGGTTGGTCCTTAAAACTTCTTACTTATGATTTAATATGGTTCAATATTAAGGTCATGCTTTTCTGAGATGTGACATCATGTAGTCACCACTCTGATACTGTCCCGCATTAACATTAACATTCAGGGCCCTCAGAACTTGAAATCTTATGTGGTTCAAAGTATAAATTGAAATTTAGGTAATTTAAGTACACCACACTCACATATTTACCAGCATGGAGAGTTGGCTGCTCCACAAGTTTACATTTTCAGGATATTACCTGTAGAGAACATGTTCAACTTTGTTTATGACTGTAAGGCCAACCTCCTTTTTCAGATAATGAATTAAAAAATGTCTTATATTTGGATGAAAGGTAAAGCTGTCCCTGTGCACACCACACAGGCATACTGGGACTGGAGGTACAGGTCTACCGATTCTTGGCCTTGGGTCTAGATCGAATGAGTGATTAGGTTCATGTCCCAGTCACTTTACCCCTGGACAGAGACATGCTGGTACCCATTCACTACAGCCTTGATGAATCCCAGAACCAGTCTGAATGGTTTGGAAAATAAATAAATCAAACAATGATTCCTATGACATCCAGTCCATAGCCAGTCACCACACCAACTGCTACATCCTGGATAATTACAGGAATTTGACTTATTTAAGTGAGAAGCCCCAGTATTATATTTCTCAGACTCAAAAATTAATGAAGCTGTATAAGAAGCACAAAGGGACCTCCCCTTGCACCAAACTTAACATATTACCATCTCAGCATCATCTCAGTTTTTTAAGTAGCCAACTTATGACAGGTCTGTCCCATGAACATTTACTTGATCATATTCATGCTACATGCCCAACACTTCACATGGCAATCATAACTAGTTTCTAGTTTATATCACTCTCACAAAGGTCACTAATCTCTCTCTATACCCAAGATGTTCCTTCAAACAAAATTTTGCATCACTTTAAATAATCTACAGCAGCACTAAAAATGGCTGCCACTACGCATTCAATATGTAAGAAGCTGCAATACTCATGCTTTAACTGTACCTTACATGCAAAAAACAAATACAGCATTGCACTCAGAATAGGAAGTACAGCGAACCCTCTTGGTTCGCAAGGGTTACAGTGATGAAAATCCCATGGTGATAAAACCGCAATGCTCAAAGAGCTTAGGAGAAACAAAGACATATAAAACATCAAAACTATGTTAGTTACTGATTAGTAAACACGAAAATATTTTTGTTGGTAATTACTGGATAGGTTTTATCATAGCTGTAGAAATAATTATAACAGAAGAGTAGGATAATATTGGACACTGAAACCAAAAGCCTTTATATTCTTGGATGTGAATGTACACTGGAATTTTCTTCCAACATAGGTCCATCTCATTAGCATTCAAGCCTTGCTGTGGTGAATGGGCTTTCACCAAAATTACCTTCCTAAAATGTTCTGGCTACTAAGTGCAGGCCATGTTATAGGAGACCCTGTTCTTCCTTATCTTTTCACAATATGTAGTCTCATCTGCTTCTTAAAATACCCATACCACCCTCTGCTGACTTGGAATTTGCCTTCTCCTCACTTCCAGACTCATATGTGGAGGATGTATAACCACATTGCTTTCTCCCTCACCACGGCACCATTGAAAATCCTTCCTATGCCTCATCTTCCAGCCATTAACACAAAAACCTTTCCATCTTTCTGGGGAAGAAGTCACTACAAATTACACAAGAACTGTTTGCTCTCGGTGCAGAACTGGTCTCAACGTTTCCCACATTCTTAATTTTAACTGACAAAATGAAACATCAGTTTGTTTACACCAGAATGGTGTCACACCACAGTAATTCTCATTCTCCTGTCCAACTGGCCCAGTAACACCATTGTCTCTAACAGAAATATTATTTCTTTATCCTTAGGCTTTTTGTGAGCACAATCAATACTGCGTAACTAGGGCGCTAATGAGACAGACATGCAGACAGATGCAGCCTTTATAGTATTACTACTTTGCAAGAACAACCATGAATAAGCAACAGCACTACATCACAATGGACAGGGGTTACAATTCTTCTGCAAACAGGAAAACCACAATGTTCAAACCCATGAATAAGGCAAGCAGCAGACTCACACCCACTACATCTCAGAACAGCTGACTCTTGTTCAATCCCAGGAAAAAGATATGTACAAAACACAATGCATTTACAATCACTATCAGCTGACTTCTGGTCATTATTGCACACTTCTGTCTTCAATGGACTCAATATCTGCTGATGTACTGCCATAACTGCACACTTTTAGCCTCATTTTGATCCACTATCAGCTCACATAATGCCATCACTGCACACTGCGATCTCCAATTGGATTTACTATCAGCTTCTGTAGTACCTACCATTACCGCACATTACTATCCACTATCAGCTCGTGTACTGCAAGTACTGTACACTATGGATCCACTACCAGTGGGTGTACTATCATCACTGCACATTGCAATCCTCAATGCAATTCACTTATCAGCTGCTCTACTTACATTATGGCACACAGTTATCCTCATATGGATTCACTATAAGCTGGTGTAATGCCATTACTGCACAATTCTATCATCATTTCAACCCACTGTTGTTACTGCACACTATTATCTTCAGCTGGATTCACTATCAGCTGGTCCATTGCCATTATTGCACAACAGGATTCTCACTTGGAATTTCTGGTGGTGTTAAAACCCAATAACGTCACTTTGTTTAAAAGAAAGGTACACACACACACACACACACACATTCTCTCTCTCAACAGACTTCTAACACACATTAAATTTCACATGCATAACATAGGTCATTCTAATAGCAGATTCACAAGGCATTTCAGGTGCACACATTTACAGCACATGCATATATTTTCAAATCATGACACAAATACATAAGAATTTAAAAGGTGCTCCTTGCATTCTAAATACCCTCACATGATTAGCTTCGTCATCATTGAGACAAACGTCAGTGTTTCGGAAACAAGCCTCCAAAATATTAGCATTTAGCCCAACCAAAATGCAGCCAATCACCTGAGAAAATTTCAGCACCTTTATTCACCAAAGAAGCATTTAATATCACAACCTACAATAATCATCATGCATGATACAGTCATTAACTAAAATATACTGTACATACATATCCTGGATTCAGAAATTCTTCTTCATAAGAAGCAGAAAATTACAGTCATCCCATTTTCCAGAAGTTAGTTATCTTCAACAAAGTTTCATTTTAGAGCGGACTATCACACTGACTAACATATTTCTAACGACGAAAGCTGCTAGTACTATACTGAGGTAACTGAAAGAACTCTCATGGATTGGCCACCTCAAATATCCCTTATGGAGGTATTCTGCCCAGTACTTTCCACTCCAGCTGCAGAGTCACCCAGTTCACACAAATGTTGATGGTAATATCACACAACAGACTACAAGAACTTCAATCTCGCTGAAAGAGGTAAGGAGTTGGACAGGAACCCTCAGGCATTGCAATGCCCATCATCCATGGAAACTCTTCCTATTGCCTCAATATTTACACTGAATGAAAACCAGTGAATTAACTGCCTATGTCCTGACTACATCTGGGACCCACCCAGCCTTATATTCAGTGAGTTCTGGGTATACAGCAACCACTCATAAACCCAATATATGTGCTGTCCTTTATCTTATGGCCCTTTCAATCCAATGCACAATATAACAAGATTTTAGGCATACAACAAGGCATTAAAAACAATGGGTATGTATCCACAGTGTACCAATTCTGGCACGTTAGCTCTCTTTTGGCTAAGTAACTTCTCTTCAAAACCTTTTTCCACTCCAATAAATATTTATCAAGTCACATGCATGGTGTGCACACAGAGTACATGTAGGCCTTCACATTAACTAAAATTTTAACACATACACAAATTGTAGTAACACTCAGCACTTTAAACTTCACGAAAATCTGCCCCCATTTCTTGCACTGTTGCATGTGAGCATACAGACATAGCAAAGCTAATAGGTGTATGTTTGAAAAAGTTTTGTTCTGGACACACCAGAAATGATAAATAACTTTAATTTCAATTACAAAAGTACTGACAACACCACAGTAAAATACTGAAACACATACGTGTATAAATGCAATTACAACTTCCAGCAGCTGTCAGCATTTTTCAGACTTAACACTATCTAAAGACACCATTTGCTTGTCCCTCACTGCTTTGTCCAGCTATATCCTAGGGTAAAGGTGATCAAAACATGAAACTGATCAATCATGTTTGTGAGGTAAGAATATATGTAGCCTTACCACTAGTTACTACAGCTGGGTCTTGTACAACATTTTTCAGATCAAATAACATCTGGCTAATAATAAGACCTTTATCTGAACTTCTGGGACATTCCCAGTATTCTAATGATAGCCACATCTACAGTTACTCCCCTACCCACGTACAGCCACCATGTATTAGATGCAGTATAGTACAAGAGCATTATGAAATGTTAAAAAAATAAGTCAAAAATTTTCCATATGGATTAAAGGCAACATGACGACATGGTATAATTGGGTATGAAGGTATGGCTCCATGCCCTGTTAACCCTGGCATGAGGTGGAGGAAGTAATAATTTTCACACACTGATCACTTCATCCACTTGACAGGTGGTTGGGCCCAAATGCAAGTTTGTTCTTGCCTGATCTGGAAGGAATGGTGAAGAGAAACATCTCTGTCCTCCTATTAACTACATCCTGGACATCCAGCCTGCAGCTGTTAATTTTGTCTTCTTAGTGACCTTAACAATCAGTCATACTGCACTGCTGTCCTGCACCATACTACATGCAGTTCACAACAGCAGGAAAACTTCAAGTGCCTTTTATACCTTTTAAATGTGTTTATCCTCTGCTCCTGCCTGTCATGATGCCTACCATATCAGCTTTCAAAACAGCTGTCACTACTAACATGATGTAACTCACTGTTAACCAACATCATATACGAGATGTGACTTGTTCCATCTCCTACTGTCTTTGTGACACACTTACAGATCCATGGAATGTATATAAGCTTCTCTGTCCAAACAGCCATATGCTTTAAGTTCATGCTTTATAGTGTTGTTGTATCTTCTTCTTATCATCAGATGGCAGACTTAACCTCTCCTGTGGTTTTTGTTGACCAAAGTAGGCCTATGCAATTTACTTATGAATATACATAAAATAAGATATAAAAATAAGATAACTGCAACAGTATCAAGTTCTGCCATTTAAATGTGATTGCAAGGGCATGCAGGGTGCCATGTAAAGTAATCACAGATGGTTAACTACAAGCTTAAAAAAAACTGACATGAAGCAAAATGCACTCTCCTGATACTGTAACAGCCATGCCACATGGCACTTCACTAATGCAAAAGAGTCACAATTTACAGGTAAACAAGCGAGCTATTTAGATACAAACCAATGCTACTTTGACGATTAGATGATTTTCATACTTGGTCTCAAGCCTGTAGTTTTCTGGTTGAAGAAAAAGAGAACCCATTGTAATGTCACAAGTCAAGACAGGATAATGAAACACACACAGTCATTTGTAAAGTCTCACAGATGTAACTATCTTGTACATTGGTCTTAATAATTGAGAACAAAAGTTAACTGTGGGTAGCAGAATTTAAGGTTCACACAGCAATGTTGCTGCAGATTCCAATCTATTTTGGATGGGACAACGTGTCACTGGGTGGCTAGTTCCCAATGTTCTGTCTTTCAGACTGCTTGTCCCTGAAGATTAGCAATGTGATCCTAAGAAATGTTGAGATATAATTGCCCAGTGACACAGCGTCACATCCCTGAGGACTGGAACCCTTGCTGTGGGCTGCTGACAGTGTGGAAGTATTGCACACACAGATGTGGATGGCTGACAGCATGAATAAATGTCTTCAATATGTGGGTCTGTCTCCTGCAAATAAGCTTAGCTGTGGGCTGTTTTTGGTTTCAAACTGTTCTATGTGTATGGGTCTGACAGCTTAGAACAGGCCACACAGCTGTGCATTGGCAGCACTATGAAGGTGTTCTGTGTGTGGGTCTGACAACTGAGAACAGGTTTAGCTGTAGGTTTCTTTTGGTTTTGAACTGTTGTGTGTGTGTGTGTGTGTGTGTGTGTGTTCGTGTGTGTGTGTGTTTGTGTGTGTGTGTGTGTCTGACTACTCAGAACAGAAGCAGCTGTATGCTGTTGACAGTACAAAACCTCTGTTCAATGACTAGTGAAAATAAAAAATTCTTACTCAAAACAAATCAATGTGTTGTTAATTGACAGGACTGACTGACTGTCAAAGACTATACAATTGTACATGACAGGGCAATGTATAATTGGTAATAAAGTCGAGAGCTTTGAATGTTAGCATCATGGTATTTTGGAATGTGATACCATGTCCTCTGGTAGATGGTTACCAGTGTTTCACGAGAACCTCCTGCCTCTGTCTTCACAACCCTTACGGTTTAGGTTCCTCTAAAATATTGGACATCATCTAACAAATCACATGGCATCACAGACCAGATGACTGTAGCCTTAATACTTACAGCCCTGATAACCAAAAACCTTGCAGAGCCTGAACATAAGCACCAGTGTGGTTGTGACATTTACACTGGTTCTTAGTGTGCTTTGGAGCAAGAGGCTGGTCAACCCAGCATTTGAGACTGTAACGATGCATCTGAAATATCTTACAAAAAACAATTCCAACATTTACTCTGACATTAACACTTTCTGCGAAACAAGCAAATAATCAACAGTAAATCAGCAACATCAACTGGAAGTGACATTAAAGCCAACACAACTGCCAGCTACATGAAGCTGACTGCTAACCTCCATCTAGCATTAAAGTTAAGAAATTATGGATGCAGTTTCTCAACCTCCACTGCAAAGGCATGTGCTCAATATGCTAAAACATACTGTAAAAAGGTAAATGGACCATGAGCTCTAAACAGCATGGCAAAAGAGATCTATTACCAAACAGACTTCAATGGCTTCTCACGCCTTGTCTTATTTTAGGTCTGAATGCTTCAGACAGTTTAGAAGTTCTGAATAAAATACCGATGCAGGAAACAGAAACTGGAACGTAAGTCAGCGCACTGAAGTTCTGAATGACTTAGAAAGCCATCTTGTGAGTGTGTCACAAAGAACACAGAAGATAAAGTGGGGAAGACTCAGTCCTTGGTACTGTGGACTACTGTACTGTACCAAACCATGACAGAAAGAGTACAAGTACTTATGGAATTATACTTAGTAGAAGGAAAACTGATGTTCTCAAGGTCACTTTGTACACCACATTTCCCATGTGGAGTAGCCCGGGGTCGAACCTTGGCCTCCACATGAAACTGGCATATTACTGCCTGAGCTATAGCAAAACCACTGAAGAACCTAACAACGTGACAGAAACATCAAATATTTGAAAAGCAATGCAAAAGTTGAACAATGCAGCATGAAGAAGCATGGTAAATGGTCCTGTTCATATCAGACAGAACTGCAAGTAAACCTCATTAACTATAAAATCACTGTCTGCAGGGATGTTGAGTGCAAATAAAAATAAATCTGACAAGACAAATGAAGACTATGACTGAGTGTGGAAAATGAGAACATTTCACAAGCTCAATTATTTATATGCTAAATAATACAGCTCAATTTAACACTTATAAACTGATTAAATTATGGTGATCTCCAAAGTTAAGAGTCATTTTCACAAAATGTATACTAAAGAAATACAAATGGTGCAGAACCAAAATTTACAAGTTGGGTGAATCTAAGGGATATACATGCAAATGACTGCATATTTAGATGATGATAAGAAATGTGGGACTCCTTCACTGACAGCTACTCATGCAACTGTAATAAGACTCATTACATGAACTGGGAATGTGGGACAAAAATTATACATGAACAACATCTCATTTCTGGTGTTATTGATGATTTACATACTACAGCAAATAAATTGCTGTGGCAATGTTTGGACAAATGGAAAAGAGATGCCTAAGAGTCTTGTACAGACAATGGGATTAAAGCTGGTGATGAAAAGACTACTGTGAGGTGTAATATTACTGCCATGGCACAGAAGGATGAACAAAATGTAAACATACTAATGAATATGCACCATTTGGCAGTAGATGGTAATTTATGTGATGACCATGGAAATACTCTGAAACTGGACAGAATACAAGACTACAACAGAAACATGGGGTATGTCAAGAAATCTCACCGAATGATAAATTCTTATTCCATCAGCAGAGGGACCTTCAAATGGACAAAGAAACTATTTTTCCACTTCCTGGACCTCACCATTCTCAACAGTTCCATCATCCTCACATCTTTCTTTCTTTCTTTCTTTCTTTCTTTCTTTCTTTCTTAGTCTGACCTCTTCCACCTACTCAGTGTAGGTGCAGAGGGTTAATGTTGCACCTGACCACACTCAACACTCCCTTGTCCAGGGAGTCCTGTTGAGTGTGGTCAGGTGCAACAATAACCCTCTACCTGTATAACACACAACATTCACAAAAAACATGCCCCCCAGTGGGATACGAATTCACAATCCATACAAGTAGACCTATGCTTAACACCACGCGGCCAAAGGGATCGGTATCATTCTCACATCTTATAGTTCAAAATTATGACACTGGCCATTCAGATTTATGTTGGTCAGGGACGTAATATAAGAGGCAGGAAGGGCACCTACAAATCAGACCACACAGCAAGAAAGACAAGTCCCATACATTAGAAAATAGAGCAGGTTTGACATAAGACACAGATGCAATGAAAAATGGCCTTTGGACAGGAAAAGAATTTGGTGCTGTGCATGTTCTGCTAAAACCAAAGAAACACAAACAAAATTCAGGTGTCCAGAATGCAATGTGGGGTTATGTTCTAGCCCATGTTTGAAGATATATCTCACCAAAACTGAATTACTGACATCAACCTGCCACCAGAACCCATGACAAGTAGGTCCCTGTCACCATAAAATGGTGCATCTTTAGGGTGCAGATGGAGGAATGGCCTCCAATATGAATGGTAGGTGCCAACATATTCAATAAACAGTCATGGGCAGCCAACAAGGGGTGGCCTCCGGACTGAGGGTTGAAAGAGGTGCTAGCAACTCATCACAAAAAATTACCATGTTACAAATATATATGTGAAAGACAGAAGGCTGGAATTCACCTTGGCCTGTGACGCAAACTCCCATAATGAGGTACGGGGAAGCACCAACACCAACTCAAGAGGAGAAGGCCTACTAAGACTTCAAATGGGCACTGAGCTACATATCCTAACTAGAGGAACAGAACCTACCTTCCTGGGCTCAAGAAGACAGGAAGTAACAGATATTACCATCTGCACACAAGGTGTGATGAACATGGCGAGAGATTGGAGGGTTTCTAGTAAACCTTCAGGATCAAATAACAGAGAGATTCAATGTGCCTTACATCAGATAACATTAAAAGAGAAATGGGGTCAAAACCCCAGACAAACAGACTGGATGGGCTATACGGATGATTTACACAGCCAACTAAGGCCCCATACTGATTTCATGCAAAGGAAGACCAGGAAGTGGCATCACAATATATAAGCGATGCCATCAGAGATACCTATGAGATGAAATGCCCTGTTAGGTTGAAAAACATCCCAACCCTTGTCCCATGATGGAATAAAGAGTTATCTAAAATCAGGTCTGGGGTGAGAAAACAATTTAATAAGGCTAGGAAAACAAGCATAGGCGACTGGGAGAGGTTCAAGGAATCCCAGCGCATCTACACAAAGGTGACTGTTGTTGCAAAGAGAAATAATTGGAAAATACTTTGTGAAAGCACTGTTAGTGCCCCAGAGGCATCCAACTTCATAAAATTCTCAGCAAAGAAACCAACACCCACCTAGGCTGCCTTAAGCTTCCTAATGGAGGCTATACTAAGTCAATGGGGGACACTATGGACCATCTTATGGAGGATCACTTTCTGGGTTTTCGGACATCTCTTCAGGGCTCAAGGGGAACAACAAAGGCCCAGGGAGAGATATAAGCCCAGGGCTAAGGGATTAGCAGCAAAAGTGGTTTATCACAGTGGGGTGGAATGGGCAATTAAGTCACTCGAACCCTACAAGGCTCCTGGAACTGATGGGATATACCCAATTCTACTAGGGGCTTGATATGTTGCTGGGCCCCTTGACCAAAGCCTTCAGGTCAAGTATTGCTCTAAGATATGTTCCACAGGCTTGGAGGGCTACTAAGGTAGTCTTTATACCCAAACCTGGTAGAATGGCCATATCAAGGCCAGAGACTTCAGACCTATCAGCCTTGCGTCTTTCCTACTAAAACCTCTGCAGACGTTGGTTGATAGGTTTCTAAAGAATGGACCATTCATTAAACACCCACTGGCTGCCTCACAGTATGCCTACAGGGAAGGCAGATCTACCAAGACTGCCTTACATCACCTCATGAGCAAGGTGCAGGAATAGCTAGAAACCAAAGGATATGCCACTGACAGTTTTCTAGATATCATAGGGACTTCTGATAGCTCATGTATTGGGTAGAGGACATATTAGCTGACAGGAACTTGACCGTCAATCATGGAGAAAGAACCACAGAAGGCAAACCTGATAAAGGTTGTCCAGAGAGAGGGGTTTATTTCCACTTTTGTGGTGCCTTTTGGTATACAACGTTATGAACGATTTACAAAAGGAAGGTTTTCTAGTTTATGGCTATACATATGACATACCCATCTCAATGAGGGGAAACTTCCTTAATACTCTCAGGGATTTTATGATTAATGCTCTGAAAATTGTAGACAGATGGTGTGAGACCAAAGGTTTACGTGTAAATCCGCTGAACACTAACATTATGGTCTTCACCAGGAAATACAAACCAGAACCAATAGACCCTATGAGGCCTGAGGAGAAAGAAAATTGCCTTCACCTATTCAGTGAAATATTTACGAGTCTTACTAGACCCTTAATTAAAATGGAAGCAACATCTCACAGAAAGAAGGAAGAAATTTGAGTCCTCTATGTGGGTGTCTAGAAGAGCCATGGGCAAGACTTAGGGAATTAGCCTCAAAGTAGCCCTATGGATGTACAAGGCAGTTCTGTTGCCAAAAATTCTGTATGCATCAGTGGTCTGGTGGCCTATGGTGGGTACGGTGGCAGCAATGAACCTATTGCAAAGCCTTCCTGATAGTTACTAAAGGGCTGCTGTCAGGTATATAACAACTACACCTACAGATGTGTTGGAAGTGGCCCTCTGTTTATCTCCCCTGGACCTTGCTGTCATTGCAGCAGCTAGACTCACTTCATACAGACTGAGATGTGAGGGGAAATGGAGGAATACAGGTTTACGTCATATGAAACGTGAATTCCTTCAGAAATACCCTTTCAGATTAAAACAAAATAGGATCCTCAAAAAGTAACAGTTGGTAAAACAATTTAAAGTACTGATACTGACTAGAGACAATGGGTGTATGCCAGGCATAATGGCTGACCCTAACATTGACCTTTTACTTACAGACAGGTCAGGAATTAAGAATCACTTTGGTGCAGGTGTTTTATGAACCAAGGGATAATCACAGGGTAAGTATTCCTATAGGCAGCCTTTCTACGGTGTTTCTAGCTGAGGTGATGGCAATCCTGAGGTGCACAGAACTCCTAATGTCTAAGATCCTAACAAAGAGAATCATACAAGGTACTACCCAAAAGTCCCCAAAATTTGAATGCCGCGAGAAAACTGTCTGTATTACAGCTGTGTGCCGCTATATATCGGGAGCTGTACCCTTTGTAAACAAGTCTGCCATGCAGCACTGTGCTGTGTGGATGTGTGTGTTGTTTCTGTTCCTTTTTCTTTTTGACGTCATGTTAGTGCCGTTTTGCAATTGAACCAACCTGCTAAAATGATTGATGTGAAGAAGCAACAGATTTGCATCAAATTTTGCTTCAAACTCTGCAAGACGGCAACCAAAACATATAAAATGCTTAAAGAAGCATTTGGTGATAATGCCCTAGGCCAAACGCAAACCTAAGAATGGTTTAAGCATTTCACAAACGGACAGATGTCAGTTGATGACGAGCGTTCTGGATGACCTTCGACTGGAACCATGACGGAAAACTTGGCATAAGTGTGAGAGGCTATCCTGGAAGACCAAAGACGAATGATTCATGACATTTGCAACCTTGTCGGACTGCTGTATGGAACATGCCAATGAATTTTGTTGGATGACCTCAACATGCGGCACAATGCAGCAAAATTTGTGCCAAGGCTGCTGAGCAGTGATCAAAAGGAATACTGCATTGCTGTCTGCACTGAGCTCAAGGAACAGGCCAAAGATGGCCCCATGGTGATGAATTTGGGTGTTTGGGTATGACTCTGAGACAAAGCAGCAATAGTTTCAGTGGAAGACTCCAACTTCACCGCGACCAAAAAAGCATGACTGTTTGGAGCAATGGCAAATCGATGTTGGTTTGTTTTTTGACAATGAAGGCATTGTACATAAGGCACAAACATCCAGACAGTGGTGCAACAACTGCTGCACCCTGTATCATGACAATGTTCCAGTTCACGCATCACACGTTTTGTAGTAGTTTTTTGGCTTCCAAGAAAGCGACAGTCATCCCCCACCCTCCCTACTCACCCGACCTCACCACCTGTAATTTTTTCCTACTCCCAAAGATGAAATTGAAGCTCAAGGGGCGACGTTTTGAAAGCAGTGAAAAAATCCAAACCAAATCGCAGGGCATGATGAAGACGCTGATACACATATACTTCCAACAATGCTTCCAATCATGGAAATCCCACTGGAACCGCTGTATCAATGCAGAAGGGGATTACTTCCAAAGGGATGGAGGCGAATAGAAATTTTGGTATGTAGTTAACCTGTGGCAGAAGAATTTCGGGAACTTTTGGGTAGCACCTCGTTCACATCTGCTGCTCTGATAGCAGGGCAGCAATAGCAGCACTTGCAAAAACCACTACTGAATCAGCTGTGGTATGGGAATGTATGCAAGTGCTAGAAAAACTAACTGGATCTAATACAGTCACTTTAGTATGGATACCCGAGCATCATGGAATACCAGGAAATGAAGAAGCTGATAAATTGGCCAAGGAAGGGACCAAAGTCCCTTCTGATCACACCATTGGCATTCCCTTTGCTGTGGGCAAAGAAGTCATCATGAGTCACTTGAGAGAGGAGCACATGAACAGGTGGAAGACCTGTACAGGTTGCTACCAATCCAACATGCTCATGAGTGAACCTCCGCAAAGAAGAGCAAAAGAGCTTCAGGCAATGCTTAGGTTGCAGCTTAAAGTGGCTGTGGGACTATTAACAGGCCACACAACCCTTAGAGCTCATATGTTTAGACATGGACTGCACAATGGAAGGACTGCCAACTATGCATACATGGAAAAGAAGATGGTGTGCATATTGTATGTCTGGCACTCGCATGCAAAAGATACAGAACCTAGGGTCGTTATGTTCTTTAAGCCAAAGGATCTAGAAAATGTGAGGGTGAACAGCCTTACAAGCCTAATCGCTAATACAAGGCTTGGCACAGTACCTTAGTCCCATTCAAAACAGCAAGGAGATACCATAACTACTAAGATTTATGTGTTGTTAGGTTCTGTAATGGAACCACTCGCTGTTTCTTACCACTACTACTACTACTACTTAAGACTGACTGTATATACTACTGTGGGGACTGTGATGTCGCTCAGTAGATGGCTGTGCATTTCAAGGCTTACCATATAAAGCATCACCACTGAGGTACTGTCAACATGTATATGTATCGCATAGTCTATAGAGCACTACCATTCCCTATTCAATTCATACAAACAACAAACATGGAAGTCATTTCAGATCAAAATGAAAGCAATTTGCTACTTGTTTGAGTAAAATCTAAATATTCTTCAATACTCATCCCGCATCATGGTATATCCTGGGGTAAAATCCCATCGCACTGCGAGGGTTAATGTACAGCAACACATGGACTTTATGTTTCTGAAAGGGCAACTTAAACTGACTGTATAATGAAGGAAAATGCAAGAGCAAGAAAATTAAAATTTCTGTATTTAATGAAACTATATACACAAAATTAATACCCTGTTAAACTAAAAATGTAAAGTAGTGCAATGTATTTCATTAAAATGTAATACAGTTAAATCATGCCACATGTCTAGAGCAGCGCCTTCTTTGCTTTCACTTCAATCTTAGTACTACTGAAGACTAACATCAAGTTATATTTGGCATCAGACTGTGTGAAGTACTTCCTCACAGTGCTGACACCTTCAAGTGCTGATAAAAATCTTCCTTCAGGTTCAGTGAAATTAAGTTCCCCAATGACGAGACATAGTGGTCACAAACTTCACTCTTCTGGGACCTGATGCAGCATAGATTTCAGGACAATCTATCAGTCCCATCTTCAAGTGTCAAGCAGACCAGTCTTTTTGAAAGAGTGGTCTGCTTGACCCTTGAATATGAACCATGTCCCAAAATGCTGGTACCTAACTACCAATCTACACTGTGTAACATCCCAGAAGAGCAAAGATCTCATTTCCACCACAGTAAAGGTAAAGCAATCCCATTACAGGCCTGGAAAGGCCCGGAGGGTTCCAGGAGGTTATGGCTCCCAGATTTCAAGACAATCGGCACACGAAGGTGGTAAGGTTGTCACCCCTACATACTGGCCGTCTTTACCCCCCAGGAAATGTTCCTGGAACTCATTTCTGTTAGAGGCTGAGTCAACCCCAGGGCCATAGTGCGACTGGAAGGATTATGTCAATGAAAAATTCCAATGACATCATTGGGAATTGAACCCATGACCTTCCAGTTTGTAGCACAGTGCCTCAACCAAATGCGCCACTGCGTACTCCATAACCACCATGGTGAAAGCCCGAAATCACTCAGAGAACCGAGTCCTCCAAACCTTACATTCACACCAATCCCTGCCAGCTTGGAACTGAGGCCGCATGTGTGATTGGGCACGTTTCTGTGCCTCATCTCTCAAAGCTTATCAGCCCAGTCTTCGCTTTTAAGTCTACAAACCAAATGACTTCTGGTTCTGCTTCCTACAAATGACTATACTTGGGCCCAATAAAACATTTTCAGGTGTTTTTCACATTTTATCTACTTCTCCCATTGTTGCCTCCACTTTTGGACACATGCTTCTGAAATTCTGCACCCACTGCTGCAATGTAATCCTTTCCTTTGCATGGTAAATCAGTACTTAGTTTAAAGTTTTTATCCAACTTTATCTGATCCCATTTGGAATTTTTTATTGACATAATGAACAGAATAAAATTGCTACAGATGCCCTGTTCTCTCTTTAGGCCACACCCATGACAATTCTGTATTGCACAACTTGGTTTGGATCAATAAGGTCCAATTCAGAGCGTTGTATGTGAATTCAAGAACTACCCCATGTATTTAAATGCTACCATCTTGCATTCTGGTAAATATGGCACTTAAAATGACAGCCACAGGCAATTTCATATTCAATTTCAGAGTATAATCGAGTAAATGGGTAGCAAGCACAAACACATATTTGAGAAAATGTAACATCATTCTTATGGAAGTTTTGACAGGGCAAATAAAATGTGTATATCAAGGGAAATGTAAAATCCAAGTTCCACTGTATATAAGAGCATAACTGTCCTGTTTCCTACTACACACCTAAGGAAGAACATCCAAAGATATGAAATTTACTCCATAATTTTACCAATACATGTGACAGCCATGACTGTTAACATGATGTGCCAGTACTGCAGCTGAGTTTCTGGATGCAATTTGAATAATTTAATTACACAAGTGAACTTTACTTATGCTATATTGACACAGCTGTCTTCCCAAAAACATTTCATCAAATTCTGCTGCTGTGAAAGTGTCAAGATTTACGTTAATGTTCCATAAAAGCAACAGTGACAGTCTCAAATCAATTTATTTACCCTACTTCACTCTGTAATGAAATATGAAAAATGTTTTCCGGTAATTCATTCAACACTGAAAGGTATTTACTTTACCAAAATCTTCTGGAATATGGTTGGTGAAAAACCTTGAAGTTCACACAGAAATCCTATTATGAAATAATAAATTTTACCCGTTCCATGCCAATATACATTTGCATTAATGAACTTAAACGTAAATAACCAAGAAAATGTTCGAACAAATTCAAACGCACACAGTATTATTGTAAGGAATAAGCACCAGGTTCACAGACCAAATACCAACGTTCTGTGTTTTCAGAAAAGTACATTTTTGCAGTCATCAAAATTTTCAACAGTTTACTACATAGTGCTACAAGTCATAAGAATGAACTTTTGGTGTTTATGCCTTTACAGCCAAATGACCCACATACGGGTCCCGCAGTGAGCTCTTTCAAACTGTTGAAAAACCCATAAAGGGGTCGCAAATGATGCATCAACTTTGGAGGCATTTTTGTCAGGTCTTCTTCATGGAGTCAGAAAGACCCCTCTCCAACCCCTGCCCACTCCAACAACCCTGATTCACATGTCAACACATTGAAACTGTGAAGTTATCTCAACTGACACAGTTCCACACATAGCATGCTTTTGTTTATCACTCCCACTGGAGTCGAGTGTGTGTTGCATATTGACAATGGCCTATGAAATGAGCATGACTTAATGACCTGAAAAGTTTTTGGTGGCATATTGTGCAGACCAAACTAATATATGGGAAATGAAGATGTTCAAGAAAATCAATATTTACAGCTATAGGAGGGCTCACAGACATACCTCTTCTATTGCTGAGGCACTCTGTAGGTGTTGTGGTGCAGTAACATGCAACACACAGCCAACATTTTTACTAACATATTAGGCACCCTTGAATAGCAGTAACTGTACACAGCATTAACATGGTAGATTTAGGTCTGTTTCAATGTCACAACTGAAGCAGCCCATATCTTCTGGCAGTAGTTTCTGCAGCTGTGCCCAGTAACACAAAGCAGTCTGAGTGAATTATATGAGTGTAAAATACACCCAACAGTGGCCATGAAAATAATTAATAGATACAAAGAAGCCATCAATGAAATTCTTGTTGCAGCAAATGAATCGGAAACAGATGCTAAGACTACTCATCCAGAGGGGGAGGAGGAGGAGGAGGAGGAGGAGGAGGAGGA
>JGI20166J26741_12065583_pt1 | contig 18816 bp, 13 predicted proteins | sample TergutCu122P5_FD_26741 | JGI IMG/M metagenome (IMG submission 26741)
TAAGTGTGTAACAGCTGTCAAAGTTTCAAACTTCTCTGGCCATTATCTCCGTAACCGTTCAACTTTGGACATAGGTGTTTTGGGTTATATCGGTATACTTGAACATTAGGAACACCCTCCCGAAGTCTGGCACATTCCTCCTCGGACACTCTGTATATAACTTTTATTTCATTTTTGTCATTGTATAAATATGTATTCAAATCGGTTAGGGGAACAATTTTTTAACTTGTTCTCGAACGTGCTCTACATACTTCCTGTGCAATAAATCTTTAAAAAAAAGTGAGGTAGGTTTAGCTGCGGCGTAAGAATGCTCGCATTCACAAAAGTTTAATTCCAGAAAATAATGCTGGAGAGGCTTTGGCGCTTCTCGAAGACGAGAACAGTGTGAACCCGAAAGTGTTAGTGAAGGAGAATGTAGAAAATGACATCCTGAAGAGCTTCATGACAAGCACTCTTCGCAAGATATTATTAGGGTGATCAAATCATTGATGTGTCGGGTGGAGCATGTAACACGTATGGGAAAGAATAGAAATGCACACAGGGTTTGGTCGGGAAACCTGGGTAAGAGATTCCGCTTGGAAGACCTAAGCTTAAGTGGGCGGATGGCATTAAAATGGGTTGTACGGAAGTAGAATTGGAGGAGGATTTATCCGGCTCAGAATAGGGACAGGGACAAGTGGCACGCTTTTGTAAACACGATGAGGAACCTTCTGGTTGCATAAAATGGTAGCGAATTCATGACGAGTTGTTGACTTACTGGCTTCTCAAGAGGGAATCTGCTCCGTGGAATAAGTAAGTTGGTTAATTAGTGAAATCCGAAGGTGCTGATCCGTGTCCGTGATTAAGATGAATTCGTTACAGGTGGTGTGAAAACTTAATGGACTTTGGACTTGAATGGTTATAATTTTAGGTTATTTGTTATTCCGTTTTACATATCAGCTTTATTAAAAATCGTTATCACGATGCAACATCGTGATTGATAAAATTATAGCCCGTGATGACTCGATACGTTTCGGTCCCTTGGAGGCCATTCTCAACAATTCCTGTCGTAGTAACGTACAAGTTGTTAAACCTTATTATAGCTGAACTTATACTTGTTTTGTAATGTTGTTTAAAACTCAGAAAATTATAAGATGATAAAACGGAACATAAAAACTGTAAACTGTGATGTCCTGTGCTTCATATGTCTTTTTAAATATTTCATACGCTTAAAACTGTATGGTTTAAAAGCCTTACATACCACGCATTGTTTTTCCTTATATCATTCTTTTATAAATTCTAGTTACGTAGTGGCTGCCCGGAATGCTGTCTTTTTTGCGTCCGTTTCTACAGGCGTCTAATTCATTTTCATGTATCAGTTTTATCAGCTGTTTGTTCTGTATATTGATATTCTGGTTTATTGTGTGTCCACCTGTGTTGAGTGAACTGTGGACTGCTGCAGATTGTCCTGGAGTTAAAGGGTCTGCTGCACGTTATCCTAGTTTCAGTAGGTCAACTGCAGGTTTCCTAGTCTGCAGGACTGCTGCAGATTGTCGTGGAGTCATAGCGATTGCTGCACTTTATTCTAGTGTCAGTAGGACAACTGAAGAAAGAGTAGTCTGTAGGACAGCAGCAGTTTGTCCCAGAATCCGCACTATTGAGCGTTATCCTGAAGTCTGTAGGGCTGCTGCACCCTGTTCTGGTGTCAGTAGGACAATTGGATGCTGTTCTTGTGTCATTAGGACCTGTTGCACACAATTGTAGTGTCAGTAGAACTGCTGGGCGCTTTTTTGATGCCAATAGCACTGCTGCACCTTATTCTTGACTCACTAGGCTGCTGCACGTTAGCGAAGGTTTAGTAGGACGGGTGTAGTTTACCCCAAAGTCACTAGGACTGTTGACTGTTAGACATTCAGAAGCTGAGTGTGTCCCGCGTACACCTAATATCTCAAATTTAGGAGAGTTGCTTTGAGGTTCGCTAGAATTTTGACTTGAACTAAGCTCTCAATTGGCTCCTCGATTTGTCCCTAGAAGGGCGACGTGAGTCTGCGTAAACTAGCTCATTCAAACTCTTGGCAATGTATAATGTAAACTGACGCATTTTCACTAGCACCGGCAAACCGGCACTTAGGCATAGTTTTTACGAGTAAATTCTTATGTGTTTGTCATTACTGCCTGCCGGTGGTGCGTTTCAACAAAACGACGAATGGCGAAGAAAGCTAAATCGTTTACCAAAATTTGAAACTAATCTGAAGCCATAGTAACTTCGATCATTAACACTAATCTATTTGAAGCAATAACGTATTAACACCCCTTATGTGTGAACTAGAATGAATGCCACCTGTCTCATTTATCTTGACACCGTAGGATGGTCTGTCCGGCACACAAATTCCGACTGGGCTGTTACACCAACGTGCCCAGTGAATATACCTAATTATCTTGTCTGGGATTTTTAGTGATTGTCGTGAGTCCCTCCTGAAAAATGACAGGATAGTATCTCAAATTAGGCCATGTCCGTTTTATTCTGCGTTGTTTTGACTGCATTATTCATTAAATTTATTGAATGCCACCAGGTTGTCTGAAATACCACCAAAAATATTAAATGGGCATTATTATTTTAAGAGTAGCCTGCTGTGAGACTTGAGTCCGTTGGTGCGGTCTGAAACTGACCAGTTGTGGCAGCCTGAAAGGTAGGGAGCATGGAATGAAAATTGGTAGGGGAATGGCTAGTTACTGGGAGAAATATCTATCATATTTCCACTTTATTCGCCACGCGTATTGAGCCCTGATCTCCTTTGTGAGACGGTGGCAAGTATCCGCGTGAGCTTGGCGCGGCCGTAGATAGTAAATACATACTGCATGTACAGACAAGGCCTAAATGATTCAGAATAGAGGAACTGACTGACTAGATGGGACTTGTCGAACAGAAACGCATTTCTATTCCTGGCAAGGGCAGCAGTTAGTTTCACCACGTCGTTCGGACCGGCTCTGGGATCTACCCAGCCTCCTGTACAATGAGCAACGTGAGCTCTTTCCGCAGGGATAGAAGGGCCTGCACGTGACGATGGCCACTCACCCCCATCTTTGCTGAGGTTTAGAATACTGGGAACTATATCCCCCACTCCCACATATGGCTTCGTGACTTGGTGGTTAAGCACGGAGGCAGCTCTGCCTTAACAAAATACGAACTACGTCACATAGAAGCAGCTAAAATACAAAAGACCTGTATCAGAATTCATTCCGAACTGCCATTCGTGATGTAGACCAGATCGTTTGAAGTTATGAACTGAAACCGGAAGAGGCTGTTTTTACATGACACATTGTTGATATGAACTACGCAGTCAGGAGTGGTCCCCAAGGTCTGTCTCCGCAGCTCCGAGCACTTCCGAGAAGTCCGCGCCACCTGTGGAGTTCCACGTAATGTCCCCGGGCCAGCAGGAACCTTCCAGGAAGAACTGAACCGTTTTTGTTACGCCAACTCACTCCATAGGATTGCCGGTGTGTCCTTTGAGGGCCAGTTGTGCCAACCTGCGGGCCGCATGTCCTGCGCTTTGACAAGTAAACTAACGAAGCAACAAAGTAGCTAAATCCTTTGAACAGAGTTATTTATGAGAATGGGACGGGTTTTCAGCTAGTCAAGAAGTACCCTGTATTTTGTGAAACCCGAATATTCGTTATCGTGTTCACAAGAACTCTGTTCCTGTTCTGAGTCTGATGAAACAATCCGACGTTCTCCCATATTTCCTGAAGTTTCGCGTTATATTATCTTCCCATCTGCGGCTAGTTCTTGCAAGCGGTCTCATTTCTTCAGGTTTCCCAATCAAAACCGTCTGTAGTTACATTTCTCTTCTCCCCCGGCAGTGCCACATACCACGTCCTCTTTGATTTGATTAATAATACTTGGCGAGAGGTGCAAATCGTGAAGCTACTCTTTAAGTTCTGTCAATCGGCCTTTCACTTCCTCCCTGTAATGTCCAACAAACGAAAGCGAAATAATTTTGTGGATGACAGTAGGGACACGAAATGTTTCAGCTGATTTCTGAGCCGAAAAGGAAAGAGGGCCTTAGCAGTGTCGGTTTTTATTGCTCAGAAACGTACATCATGTAGAGGAAAGATGAAAGTAGATCAGAATAGGCAGAAATGAGATTTCTTTTGTCAGCGAAAGGATTCATAAGGTGAGACAAAATATTATATAAGATAATCCGATTGTACGAGGAAAGAAACGGGGTCCATTGGTTAGAGTGCAGCTGGAACGATTACCAAGACGTTGATCCGGAGGGAAAATGAGCGATTGGGAGTCCAAAAAGAAAATGGAGCTTAATTCAGACTAGTTTGAACAGTCAAATCCAGGCACGCAAATGGTCACGGTTTATAAGTTCCTATTGCAGGAAGTCGCTCCAATGTGTAAGTGGCAGGTATTTTGGTAATGCGATTTGGGGTCCTCACGTCCACTACTGTGAAAATCTCTGCCTCCGGCGATGTAAAACCGTGTAGTTTGGTATGTACGTACAATCCTGGAGATGAAGGCGGCGCGTGCCTACTACACGTTCGTACCCATCTACCAAACTACACCGTGTAACGTCCCAGAAGACGGCATTCATACTTTCTTGTGATCGTGTCTTTCTCCTGTTGTTTCCATTCGTTTCTTTCTTCTTTAACATCTTCCTCATTTCATCCTTTTTGTGATTAAAACTTCGCTCTCTGGAGTAGTTCGGAATTCTAATGTGTTGCGCTGAACACTCCATCGTATTTTCGACATCACCGTTTTCCGATTTTCTCCACGGGGGTTGAATTTGTTAGTGTTTTTACTCGAATTCAGACACAACCTTTGTATTAACGCTTCTGCTGCAGCCTGAGGAAATCCGTAATTCCGCACATTTGTAGTCTCTGCAGTGTGTGGAGTTGAGTGGTGGCCTTTGCGCTGTCCCCTTTAACCCCAGTGAAAAGCTCCGGTACGCATTGGATGGAAAGTTAGTGGGTCCCAGAGCCGCTCTGGCACGACGAAAAGATACTTCCGTACCCTTGACGGGAATCGAACCATTTGATTACAGCCCTTAACCAGTCAGGTTACTACTCTAGTGATTAATGCCAGCCATGAAGCGGTATGCGCAGATTGATCGTAAATTTTTGTGCAGTTTTGCAGAGCGGGGAAATAATCTGTTGATGTTATTTATTAAAACGCCGAATTGAATACTTATTTTTATGTTCATACCGTGCATATTGAATAATAAATTGCTTATTATATACCAACATATGCACAAGTAAGTACTGTAAATTTATATTAAATTATTCCTACATGTTTCGGTTTTAAGACACCATCTTCAGGGAGTGTACAAGTCGTGTTAGCTAATGTCATGAATCATTAAATGACAAAATACGATGTAGTAATGTGTTGTTATGATAAAATCTTGGTAAATGTGGCCGCATATGTAATTCCTGGTTAGGTGTGTGTGTGTGGTGCGGAGTTTACTGTTTACTCCGCACCACATACACACACACCTAACCAGGAATTACATATGCGGCCACATTTACCAAGATTTTATCATAACAACATATTACTACATTGTATTTTGCGTTTAATGATTCATGACTTTAGGTGACACGACTTGTAAACTCCCTGAAGATGGTGTATTAACACCGAAACATTTCGGAGTAATTTAATATAAATTTACAGTACTTATTTTTGCATATGTTGGTATATAATAAGCAATTGAATACACTTATATTAGTTTTTTTTAAATGTCAGTACATTATTATAGTCTTCTGCATGTTTCGCCTGTATATGGACCATCATCACGGAGAAACATAGTTACACTTCTGTGTGCACCAATAAAACGCAGCTCGTGCTTATATAAAATATATACAATTACAGTTCAAAATATATGAGGATCGTGTTCAACTTGCATGTACAAGTTGTGGTGTGAATCTAAATTTGCATTTAAACATCCACCAAACTCTCTTCAGACAGATGGAATAAATGCTTATTAATTTATTGGATATCGCGAGCCAGTACTATGGCTTATTAAATACGGTGACCAAATAAAATGTACAGTGATTCTGCAGAGAAGGTAAATTAAATCGGTAACGCACTGTATTGAATCAGTAGTGGCAGCTAAGCGTTTGTGCGCATGGTGTTGTAAGTCATATAAGAGGATTCACCGCCGATGTTTCGTATTTTTATTAATTTACATATGTTGCTACATTTGGATATAGAAGATATCTTTTCTCCTGGGATGTTAGGCATCGTAGATTGGTAGTTATCGACGTTTCGGGACAACCTATCGGTTCCATCTTCAAGGGTCTAGTATCCAAGAAGAAGAAGGGACCGATAGGTTGTCGCGAAATGTTGGTTGCTGACTACCAATCTACACTGCACGTCCTAGAAAAGCTGAGATATCCTTTACATCGCGTTGGAAGCCGTATTCGTGTTGATTATTGATTATATGAAGGGCATAGGCAGAATGTGGATTGTTCGTCGTTGTGTGTTTAAGATGTTCTTATTTTATTTTATTGCTGTACTTAATATATCGTGGTTTGGCTCGCGATATTTAATAAATGTTTTTGACATTCTCACAGGAATACTCTCATTCCATTGGATTGAAGAGAGTTGGTTTGATGTTTGAATGCAAATTTGGTTTTATATCACGACTTTGTACATCCAAGTTCAACACGCCTTTTATATTATTTGAACTGTAATGGTATGTTTTTTATTAACAGGGGCTACGTTGTAGGAGTGGCATATGCCTGTCTTGTAAAGTCTCCAATAGTGAATGGAATGCGAAGCCGAAGTGTAGTTTTGGAATCGATGGGGAAGACGAGATGCTGTTTCAAGTAGAGTGTGGAATTTCATCGTTCCAGTTACTTTACTGTCTTAAATGGTTGAGAAAGTGAGGGAAGAACGTTTAGTTGCAGGGATACAATCAAAACACCTGTTGGCACAAGCTGTAACCATTTCCTCAACGCTGTTACTATCCTCCACGTTTTCCTCTGCGCCCCTTATCTCGTTCTTATTCTTGTTATTTCTAGTTTCTTTCCTTTTTTACGTCCGCCAGTTCCTCACCTTCTTCCGTGCTTTATGCATTCAATGCGCCCTAATTTTCCAAATCCTGTATCACATATTGTGCGACTTGCAGGACTGACCCGGGCGCCTATAGAACCGTGCGAGGATTATGTTAATTTATTGTACATGGCGGTAGAAATGCCAGTATATATGGTTATTAAACCACGACAGAAATTATGTTACACATATGCGTGTAACAGTGCGTGATCTCTCTGGAGAACGCATCTGTTATCGGCCGGTCCAACTTGTGGGGAGGTGCGTACGACTGTTCCTCCATTTTGCTCACGCACATGCGAAGAACTCGTTTCCTTAAATAAAAATGTTTGAGGTATGAGTTTATTCTTAAATGATGTAACAGTGGTCTTGTAGCTGCCGACTGTACAGCGTCGAATGATATGGGAAGGTAATTATTAGTAGAGAGTAGGTAAGGACTTTGCGAGATTTTAGACTCTCCGCGCGGTATAGTTGGGGCTTTCGCTGTTTCGACAGGAAGTAGCCGTAGCCTATTTGAAGGTACTGTCATAGCTTCGGCCTGGAGCAGGCCTGCTCAACCCGTAGCTCGCGGACAATATATTGCCCGCGGAGTCATTTGAAATGAGACAAAAATCTTTTACGTCTTTCCCTGGTAAAGCCGAGATAGAATGCCGGAGCAATTTTGAAAACGTGTGAGCTGTTTGTGTATGGAGTCATTCATTTTATAGAAATGTGTTAAGAGAGCGATTCCTTAGCCTAGGTTGTGAAATGCATTTTTATCAACTTTTCCTATTGTGTCGTGTATATTTTATTACATATGATGTATAGAAAAATACACAGATTATACACATCCATCTGCTTACGCATTCATTGAATTTCTTGTTGCCCGTATGCAGACCAAATTTTGCCGAAGTTGCTCGCACCACAACGAGTAAAAGGTTGAGCAGGCTTGGTCCAAAGAGGCAGTAAACCTTACCGTGTTTCGAAGCTGTTACCTTCCAAATACGAGGCAGAGGCATTAAATTCTGGGCGACGACTTTCAATTCATGAATACGCCGACAGAAGGAACTTTTGTTGTAGTGGTGCTGTGTGCTATGATGGGACATGATGAGGTCAAGGTTTCACGCGTGTTTTGGTTTGGCGCATGGAGTTTGACCTTTTCAAAAACCTTACCCTGCAGTGAGGATGACTTTTTATCCCCTCACACGAAGCTGCTGCAGACGGGGTTGACATGGCAACCAGCCAATGTGGCGCCTGAAACACCAAGCGGCGCCCGCCACCTTGTGGCATTTAGCTGCACTGTTTTATACAGATATGTGATGCTCGAGAGTGATATTTAGACCCGATTTCGTCAGAAAGGACTGTCGAGATGTGATGCCGTGTAGCTTCATAATTCGCTGCGTCCGTGTCATGGTGTAAGAGTAATATTTCCCTTTGCTTTTCTCTTCCTGAGGATTTTTGCGCCTGTTTTAGGGCCAGTGGCTGCCAATAACTTCCATGTTCCCCGACCATACCTCTGTACATCTGTCTTCCTTTTTTATCACACGACTTATTCTTCTACCCTGAGTGTATGTGTAGCAGGTTCCTCCGAATCGTTGGTACGTATATATCACGCTCCATGGCGATATATTCAGGATGGTAGTTACTGCGATGAAAAAATCAGCTGTCATGCGATTCCTTGGGTCTGAACCGTGTTCCACTTTTTGAGACATAGGCATGTAGCATGCGTGACCAGACCCCGCGGATCCTGTACAAATTACAGTATTAGTGTGTGTTTTGCTAAAACAGACCAAAGGAATGGCAGCAAGAGGTCGTGGCTTATTTAATCTACTATGCCAGGGGTGGTCACCAAAACGAGCTGTGTGACCCGCACTTCAGAAGGCAGCTTAGGCAAGAGCCATGCATTAATAAAATAAAACATCTGTTCCTTGTTTGATGGCTTCGTATTTCTGTTCATTCAAGTACATTAAGTTAATTTCAAGTTGTTATTAGTTTCTTTATGTAGCAGATCTTTTAAAACGCCGTTCACGGACAGCCTCGTGTGATGTCATGTACATGAATATTATTTTTTACAGACAGCTGGCGCGGGCCGCGTTGTGTCTACCTCTGTACTGTCCCGACACTTGCCTGGAGGGACTGACTGAAGTAGCGAATACTCATAAATCAGGATGGTCGATTGTGCAGCACAAATACAAGAATTTCCTGACTTACGCAATTGAACTTAGTAACATAGTGAAATAGAGACATTATTTTATCCGGCAACTCGTATCACTTTTCACTTAGACGGCTTCGTGTTATGGCAGGCAGCGCTCGCCGGTGTTGCATTTTGCCGTGAGACGTGGTGTACTTGTTTCAAATCATGTTGCAGTCAGTATTTAAAGAATGTGCTGGGGATGGTTTCGTTTGGCTAGCAGACACGCGTTACGTAAAAAAATCACACGTTACGTAAAAAATTACGTTCATTACCCGTCGAAGTTTCATAAGTTAAGCGAGCCGATATGAAATGACTAGCCGTAGTTGTCAGAAAAGATAATCCCTCCACATAAAAGGCTACGTTGGCCTGACTGTGCCCGAACCAGGGAGTACATTGAAAATGTTAGTGGAAAACTGTTTTGTTAATTGGTCACTTGGAAGGCTTGAGCTATGGAAGAGTAACATTGATGGGGATTGGAGCAGGTGAGGGTTGATTTCAGTGCCTAAGCGTTGAATGTTTGGATTCTGCTACCACAGTGTAGCTGACTAAATTACCGGGGTAGCTTAATGTAGTGATTAGGCTACGGGCTGGATGACCAAGGCGTCATGTTTCGATTCCTGTCAGAGGGAAGAGATCTTGCCCTTCTGCAAAGCGTCCAGACCGGCTCTGAGGCCCTCTCAGTGTCCCGTTACGGGGGTTCTTTCCCCGGGTACAAAGTAAACGGTGCGTGAAGCTGACCACTCACCTCCATCTAGTGTTCAGGTTAAGAATGGCTGGAAATAGAACTCCACTACTTCACATGCCATCATGGCGTGCGTAGGGACAGCAGTGTTATAGTGATGTCATGAGATGGTATACGGTCGCATTTATTACAAAAGATACCTTTTGTATGAAAAGCAGTTGTCACCCTTACATATTGTGGTTGTAGGTATGTTGGGGTTCAATCTGCAAGTCTCATGCAAATTTATTGATGCTAGTAAGTGATACATCATCAATAACTCCAGTTTCCGGCTAGAGTCCTGTGCATCAAACGCCTCTAAACTGAACTAGTACGGACGATTTTGGTTCCGTTTTGTGTCGGAGCCATACTTCAGCCTGTTGTCGAGTCGCCAGGTAGACCCAAAGCAGACTGCATTCTTCCCCACTCCTCCATGTCTTAACGCCCTCCCCTCTCTTTCACGGCCTCCTACACACATTCTTATGGGCTCGGCTTGTTGGATGCTTCTGACCAGTTTAATTTTGGCGTCGGTGTTAATTTCGCGAAGCGATTGTCACTGCAGGCATTGTCTTTCCACTGAAGAAATCGTTATGCAGAATTATTGTATTGTTAAGTTTATAATGTTTTTTATAAAAAGTAAAGGTTTTGTCAACATTTAAACTGTAATCGATGGTCTGTCGTCGCTTTGTATATAATTTGTAATCCAGCTTACTTCTGTTACCTTGCGTTTATCTTCTTTGTCGCGCATTGCTTCCGAAAGTGACAGTATAGAGTAGGGTATGTAACTAAATAACTACATTAAACAGAACCCTTCTAAAGGTAAAGGTAAAGTATAGAACCATTGGTTCTTGACCTCGGCACTAGATGGAAGTTGGTCGTCAATTTTTCAACTTCACGCTGAGGCCTATTTGTTCTCCGGGAAAGAACCCGTCCAGCCTGGCACCAGAGCCAGACTGGACGTTTTAGAGCAGAAAAAGCTCTCTCATCCTTGCCGGGATTCAAACCTCGGACCCTGCAACCCGTCAACGGAGACCCTAATACCGACTGCACTGCCCCGGCTCCCAGAGAACTATAATGTTAAGGTGTAAATCGGGGGGGGAAGTTGCTTACGTTACGAGTCATTGTCGGAGTTTTATGAAAACCGTTTTCGAAAGCGCAGGGAATTTTACGAGTAGTTGGGTAAGAAAACTTTTCAGGAAAACTCCTTTGGAGTGCGAGATTTGAGGTTCTCCTGTGGTGTTGCTGAAGACTCAAGACGTTATGTCGCAGGAGAATTGAATCTTCCTTTGGTTTCCCTTTGTTTAATCATGTGCGATAAGAGTATTTGTATTGTAGTAAATTGTGCCGTAATGTTAAACAAAGGCATTCTTGATAACGGAATAGCGATGTAGTAAGTAGTAGTAGTAGTGGCAGGCGTAGTAGTTGTAGTAGTAAAATATTAAAATAAGACATGAGAAACGCTTTCGAAATTTTGATCTCGAAAACGTGAAGTGAATAAATTCAGTTATTCCTGGATGTCGACCGAATCTGTGTGGTGTAAAATACGAATGATTGACGAGTCCTTGCGAAGACTGTAATTAAAGGCGCTTATTAGTGTTTCTTTTGTTTCTGTGACGCTACTGCCCGATGTAGGATCATGGTCTCCCCTTAACGGGGCTTCACGATCACACTCACTGGACACACCACACTCGGTAGGACTCCGCTGGACGAGTTATCAGCCCGACCCAGAGACCTTTACCTGACAACACACAACATTCACAAGAGACAAACATTCGTTCCCTCGGCGGGATTCGAACCCACAGTCCCAGCAAGCTAGCTGCCGCAGAGCCACTTCTTAGACCGCGCGGCCACTAGGATCGCATCTACGTATTATTAGAGTCGCTAAGAAACTAACCTCCCAACCTAAGATGCCCAATTTTAGCGAAGAATTTGTACTTAATGAGCCACGACATAGTCGGTGCACATTCACATTCAATATGCCAAGCACTGGGTATCGAAACGACAGAAAAATGGCGCGTGCACGCACACACGCGAACGCACGCGCACACACATATCCGAGCCAGTATATGAACGTGCAGATATGTAACAGTATTACGGAATCAAGAGTTACACACACACACACACACACAGGTAGAGAAGTTAGGGCAAATAGACCGGATATAATTATTAATTAAAACAAAAAAGAGAAAACCTGCATACTGACAGATGTGGAAATGTCAGCTGACAAGAATGTTACGTAAAAAGAAACAGAAAAGAAATTAAAATACAAGAGTTTATGTATGGTGATACAACAGATGTGGAACATGAAAGGTATGATTGTGCGGGTAATAACTGGAGCCACCGGAATAATAACAAAAGGTTTAAAGAAAAATGTGGAAATCATCTCGGGAAAACATTCAGTAGATTCTCTTCAAAGGATAGCTATACTTGGAACACATCACCCACCGTTGGTTGACGAAGGAGAAAAGACCTGTGACAGGAGACATGATAATTATGATGATGATGATGGTGGTGGTGGTGGTGGTGGTGGTGGTGATGTTGTCCCTGCACGAATTGAAGGCGTACGGGAAAGGAAAGGTGTAATTCCATTCAATCATAACCTCGGCGCTAGGAGAAAGTGTCCCCAGTTGCCCGTTGCTATCTATGTGGATCCCAGGCTCGTTTGAACGCTTTGGAGGAGAACGTCTCTTGCCTCTGCCGGGAATCGAACTGAGATTTTCCGGTTGTCCAGCCTGTAGCAGATTATTAACTCAACTTCGTTATATACAACAACTATGTAATGGTGGTGATGATACACACTACATATTCCCCAGTGCGATGTTGAGTCAAATGCGCCTCTACTAGCTTTGCAGTGTGGCCATTTTACGTATGCAGTGCGGCCTATCCGCCTTCACAGTGCGGGCAGCGATCTAACTGAGCAGCACGGAGCCAGAATGTACGAAATTTCACAAATTATTACTTTATCCACAGTCTAACAGAAGCCTAAAAAGTTAATTTCGTGATACTCCACTTCTTGACTTGTATAAAGTGTGTTTCTCGTGATATGGCCCCATTGCTGTGTAATCATACACGACAAAAGACGAGCCTTTGTGGAAGCACTTGTATTTGTGAACATTGCCTTTCAAAGACGAGTAGGCCTATGCCGAAGAACCGTACAGAAGCCGACTAGACGATGAAAGATCAGAGAGCTGTCGTCGTGTTGCAACTTCTCAAATATCTCCAGATATTAATGTTTACTAATACGCGATGTTAATTCTCTCATTATTTATTGGGAACTCAGTTTCTTTTAATCACGACTTGCTCTAAAAAACACACTATTGACGACAAGGTATTAACCATTAATGACGCGTAACTAAAGAAGTACATATAATTTGTAGTATGGCCTGAAAAAATTTTTTCTCGTGATTTGGCCCTCATTTGTAAAAGGTTGCTTACCACTGTCCAAGGATGTGATGTGAGTCACATCCGAGGTCGACTGTTATCTATTACTGTCGACAATATGTTTCAGTGGAGCAGCGCGTGCATATGATCGGCCCGTCATATGATGGGCACGAGGATATGATAATGATAGTTTTAATGATACTAATAATGAGGTGGGCTTTGTCAGTCGATGTGGCACCTGGGCGTTGGGATGGACGACAGAGGAATCGGTGTTCGAGTTCCTGCAAAACAGAAATTCTTCACAAACTCTAGATCTGCTCTTGGTCCGACCCAACTTCGTATCCAGCATATACCTGCGGTTTTCTTCCTGGGTTAAAGCGGCCGAGGCGTGAATGTGATCACACCCCCAGCTAGTGCGGAAATAGTAAGTGGAGCTCCACCTCCATTCCCCAGTACAACTACTAGGCGTTTTCCGTGCATAATTAAACACGCACAGCTATAATAATAATAATAATAATAATAATGAACATTATTACTGCTACTATTACTACTACTACCACCTAGTAGTAGTAGTAGTAGTAGTAGTAGTAATAGTAGTACAATAACAGATAGCGACCACGATAGAACATTGCCGTTTGCTCTTTGTGTAAAAATGTGCAAATGAAATAAAATATTTCCTAATGAAATATAAGGCTTAGAACTGCGTTATCACGCCATATTATCTGGCCGACCAAACTACACGATATCATATCCCACACCACAGGCATACAATCCCTGTCGAAGGGGTCAAGCAGTCCAAGGAGAGTGTCTTAGACTGCTGAATCCTGAAGGTGAAGGCATGACGCCTCCGAAACGTCTGTATTTACCAATTGGGAAGGCGTAACGTCCCAAAGATGTCAGTGTTGGATCCAACATGATGTAGATAACGTATAATTAGAATGCTGTCTTCTCGAATATCACATCGTAACTGTGGCACCTGCATCTGCCTACTCGGTTTCACGTTTCGAGTGAGATCGCTCTGCGTTGGTCATACAGTCGGCGTCTCAGTTCTTCGGCCATGGACGCCAAGGAAATGCAGGGGAAGTGCGCGGGAATATTTGCGGTAAGAACACGTCTTATCGCAGCCGTGACAATGAGTGGATATGAAGTGGTATAGGGTTTGAAATAATTTGTTACAAGACCAATTGTGAGAGGCCATTTACTCACCCGTTAACAAACGAGTGAGTAAATGTCATGATATTGCTATTAGCTTGAACCACGCCGGTTAGAAGATGAGACATGTTTTGAATATTCCTTCCGGAGACGCAGAGCCGAGTCCCAAACTGTACGTCACCTTTGTATGTACGATGTTCTAATGAAATATTGTTTTCCAAAATACTAGAAATGGCATGCGAGTGCCTCTTCAGGGTATCTCGTGAAAGAGACGTTGGCCGCACACAGAATTCCTCAAGGCTGTTTATCGAACACCGGTATCCGCGTACCTAAGTATGTTCGAAATTCTTCATTGCTCTTGAACTGACCGTTTCTGAAGAAACACTCTATGAAGAACAGCCACCCCTTCCAGCATATTCTCAAATAATACTTTGCCAGGTAATACGAACATTCATACTGTTGTATGCTGGAAACGTCAAGTCTTCCCTGTGCACACCATGGTTTAGTATAGGGACTGGTGTAGGTGTAACTCCAGTAATTCTTAATCTCTGAACACGAGATGCAGGTGAATGGTCGGAATCACGTCCCGACTGCTTTCACGCAGGGAAAGGGGCCCCCCTGTTACCAGTTCCGTAGGACGCGCACAGTAAGTACCGAAATGCATTTATTAGCCCTTTGGGCCACAAGTTAGCGGTAAAAGCAGAAGCAATCCCATTACATGCTTGGACAGGCCCCGAGGGTTCCAGGAGGTTGAGGCTCCCAGATTTCAAGACAGTCGGCACATGAAGGTGGTAAGGTCAGCCCTACGCACCGGTCGCCTTTACCCCCAGGAAATATTCCTGGTACTCATTTCTGTTGGAGGCTGAGTCGACCGCAGTGCGACCGGAAGGATTATGTCAATGGAAAATTTCAAAGACACCATCGGAAATCGAACCCGCGACCTTCCGGCTTGTAGAACAGTGTCTTAACCAAATGCGCCACCGCGTACCGTACAAGTTAGCGGTTGTTAGTATAATTCAGACAGTATTCGGGAGTTCAGTTCAGTACTGCGTCTCCATTGCAAAGACAAAGTGACAGATGATGATAATTAGGGAAGTAATTGCAGTTTGTTGTGAGGATACAGCGAAACAAGTAAATGCGCTGTGTAACAAAAAATGCAGAGTTTTTGATTTGGTACGGATAGTTACCACCTGACTTTAAATGTTTAAGACATTTTGTGTTGTGATCTATGTGTGTATGCACCCTTCGGGATATTAGCGAATACTCATAAACTCTGATTTATTCGTAGGTTATTTAAAGTCGCTGTGTCAACTGATGTGGTTGGGTAGAGACGAATGACTAGCAAAAGTTCGCCTAACGTGGACTCTGCATCATGGATTTAGTTTTATTATTTATTTACAGAATAATTCCGGCTTTATATTTGCCAGGCATTGTGAGCTATTGATAGACACAGTTAGGGATTAAAATTCTTGTTTTGTAGAATGTGTCTCCATGTAAATACACGTAGGTAGATATGTCTTGCCGTGATGCCTAAAATCTCGCGTAGTAATTAATAGTAGAGAATTATTTGCCTGCATTTTCACATATATCTCATAACTAAAAAGGTTTCAAAATCAGTTTGAGAACCATAGTGAGGCAGTTGCTTATATCTTGCACCTGTGTTGTATGCTTTAAGAAAAATTATGTATTTGATGTATGACCCTCATGCTGCCTCCATCTTTAGGGCTATATGAACCGGGCCATGTTGTAACGAAGTGTTCAAGTTAAACAACCAAACAGAAAGGCACCTAATGGCGGAGACTTAAGTGAAGCATATACTTCAGGAAATGGTAAATTTGAGCAAGCAGGCTCCAGAACCGACCTTTCATCGGAATATGAATGAAAAATGTAACATGCAGAGAGGAAGAGGGACGTGAGCACTGGTAAGGCGTGCTAAATGGACATAGTTAAGGGAATGTCACCCAAGGACGGGAGTATCCTGTCCTTATGTCCAGTTTCATCAACTCTGATGATGGATCAGCATTATCCTCCAAAACGGTAATATTAACCTACGTTACAGCGTAATATCCATACTCAAATCAATCCTTGCCGTTAAAATATGAATTTTTGATATAATCCTCCCATCTGCGTAGTAGGAATAGCTCAGTTTATGTAGTGATTAAGGTAGGGTCTGGACGGCTGAGGAGTCGTGTTTCGATCTCCGTCAGGGCAAAAGATGTTTTCTTCTCCAATACGTCCAGAATGGGTCTTGGGCCGATCCAGCCTCCTGTTTAATGGTTACCGTTTTCTCTTTTTTCCATGGGTAAAGCGGCTGGGACGTAAAGCTGACCACTTAATCCCATATAATGCCGACGCTAGGAATAAGTGGAGCTTTGGCTTCACTCCCCATATACTTTTATGGCTTGACAAGAAAAATTTACCTTTTACCGTTATCTTTCGTGTACTCTTAGGTTTCCGAATAATTTTGTATGAATTTCTTACTTCTCTCAATCCCGTCTTATCTTCTTGATTGGATGACATGTGCAATATTGGGTGAAAAATACGAGTTATTAAGTTTCTGAGTAGTTTTCCGCAGCCTTCTGTTAGCCTAGTTCTTTTCATTTTTGTTCGAATATTTTGAGCATGCCGTTCATACCTTAAAGCCACAGAACAGGCACCGACAGTTTATATCATTATTTATCAGTCTTTTTTGGAGGAACCCCATAAATTGTTTTTAATATCCCAGTGAACCCTTATCCATGAAAACAAAATAAAAACAAAGAGGCAGTAAGTAGCGCACGGAGATTATTTTCCTGTTGCCAATTGCCGGACACAAGTTTCCGCGATATTTTGAGGGCTATTTGGAATTTTTTGTGGTATTTCAAAATATTTATTTGTTCCACGATTTCTCGCGGAAACCTTAACGGTGTCCTGATGAGCTGTGGTTGAGAAACACTGATCTGTATGCTTTAGCCATGGGGAATAGCAAAGATGTTGAGCGGAGTGTCGCATGCTTTTACACTTAACTCTATAAGGTTTGACGTCTCCTCATAACGGTGCGGTAAAATTATCCCTGCGGTCTCCATGAAGATATGGGTTAGTGGAATATATTTCCTCACTCGGTCTTAACGTCGGCACTAAAAGGAGGTGAGTGGTCAGCTTTATGCTCCGGCCGCTTTTCGTGTATCCATTTATTATGAGACTGGATGATCCCCAGAGTCAATCTGGACGCTTTGGAGTATGGAAAAATGTCTTATCTGTGCCAGAAATCGAACCACCTAACCTTAGTCGTCCACCCTGTACCCTAGTCGATATACCGACTGAGTTTTAAGATCAGATACAACCCTCTGGGATGTGATGTCGTGTAGTTTGGTAGTTAGGTACGTACGTGTCAGAGGACTGTGCTGTTATCATCCCCAGGGTGGATGGAGGCAGCTGGTTACCCCGAAACTTCAGACTACCAGTCTGTGGCGTCATAATCCAGAAAACTGTAATCTAACAAACTAACTCCATGGAGCAGAATTCGTCAGAAACTAACAGGTACATACACAAGGCATAAACCAAGCGAGCAGAAAGCTAACTATAGGGCGCAGACTAGCGCGAGTAGCCGTTTAGCCATCCCTGCGCTCGAAACTTATTGCTTGGCTATGACACGGAAACCTTGTTAGGCTGACTATAGCGGGCGTAGTGCGCCGGCAATTTCCTTATCTGGCTGAGGGGCCCTTGGGATAGTCGGACTTCTGATATGTCTCCTTGGGAAGTAGAACTTTGGTTGCGCAGTTCGTGGGGTGTGAACTATGGGTGGCTCCGTGACATGGGAAAACCGTTCGCTGAAGGACCCGTGAATGGTGGAGGATGCGGGCCATGACTTGTCTTTTGATTCCATCGTTATACCCTTGCAACTGAGGAAGAACACGTACACCTGAGTGACGGTTTCTGAAAGGCGGTGGACAGAGTTCGTTCGGTCGAATCGGCCACCGTCTTCTACGGGCAGCTTCGACTGCCATGCTGAGTGCCAGTTGCTGTCGGGGGAATTTGGTCAACCCTCTTCTAGCCAAATTCCCCACTTTGCTCAGAAACTTGTCCCTTCCCTGAGCCACTTGAACCATTCCTTTAAAATGCATTATGTTGTTACCCCTCCATATGCCATTTTGTTAATGTTTCTCTTCCCCTCCTTTATTGGTTTCTTTTGTTCTTATTATATTGTATAATTTATTGGTGAAATAATCTCGATGTCTTTCCTAAATCTTCAAGTATTTCGAATATTGTATAAGAAGTCGAAGTGAGAACAGAAACAGTTTTGAAATTATACAACACTCTAATTCTACCCACATTTTTATATGGGTCAGAAAACTGGACTTTGACAGCCTCGCAGAGGCG
>JGI20166J26741_12067807_pt1 | contig 18800 bp, 14 predicted proteins | sample TergutCu122P5_FD_26741 | JGI IMG/M metagenome (IMG submission 26741)
CCGCCGAGCAGGGCGCCCAGCGCGCCGTGGCGGCCATTGAGGGCGGCGCTGAACTGGCGCAGGTTATCGAGGCTGGCCGCCAGCGCCGATTGGGCGTCGGTCAGGTGCTGGAGATTGGCGACCAGGTGCTGAATGTCGGCCACCAGTTGCGGCAGGCCGGCCGTCGCGTCGCCGCTCAACACGTCGCGGCGGGCGCCGTCGGCCAGCGGCGGATCGTCGAGCATGCCGCTGAAGGCGCGCAGACTGGCGCCGCCGACCACGCCGCGTTCGAGCGTGAAAACCGAGGAGGTGCGCAGCCAGCGCGCCTGGCTGACCGGCACGTTGATGTGGAACAGCGCCTTGCCGTCCTCGCCGAGTTCGATGCGGGCGATGCGGCCGATGACGAAACCGGAGAAGGTGAGGCTGCTGCCGACGCTGACCCCCTCGGCGCTCTCGGCGGCCAGCACCAGATGCTGATTGCTCTCGAACACGCCACGGGCGCTGAGCACGAACAGCACGAAACCCGCCGTCAGCAGCAGCGTCAGCGCCGCCAGCGCGGCGGCTTTTTGCGGGGCATGGGGAATATCCGGCGGGGCGAAGGGCGGTTCGGGCGTGGACATGTCGTTTCCTAAAGACGGGGCAGCACCAGCAAGGCAGCTTCGCTGACGATCAACAGCGCCAGCAGGCGGGCCATCACCCGCATCTGGCGCGCCGCCGGGTCGCTTGGGCCGCCTTCGATGACGATGGTGGTTGGCGCCAGGCCGACGATGCCGGCGAAGAGCAGCAGTTTGACCGTGAACACCAGCGCCGTGGCCGGATCGAACACCTCGCCGATCAGCCGCGCATAACCGGCCAGCGCCCACTGACTGAGGCCATGGACGACCAGATAGGCGACAACCAGGAGGCTGATGCCGCCGAACACGGCCAGCGCCAGCACGGCTCCGGCACCGCCGGCGACGTAGGGCAGCAACTGGCGATAGCTCGGCGGCAGCGCGCCGGGCGGGCGGGCCAGTTGCTGCATGGTGATCGGAACCAGACGCAGGGCGACGAACAAGGCCGCGACCAGCGGCGTCAGTTCCAGCGCCAGAACGCGGATCACGGCCTCCAGCGCCAGATGCGACAGGCCGTAGCTGGCGCTGGTGACGGCGATGATGCGGGTCAGCACCGTGCCGACCAGAATGCTGGTCAGCAGGTAGCCGGGCAGCATTTGCCAGGCGCCGAGGCAGAACACGGCGGCCAGAGCGCGCCCGTTTCGGCGGTCGTAACAGGATGGTGACAGAACGGCGACCAGGGCCAGCGCGGCAAACCCGATCAGCCGTCGCTGCCGCGCCAGCCAGCGCCGGCAGCGGCGGGAGATGTCGAGGGAATCAGCCATGGGGCGCTTGCAGGTCATGTCCAGCCCGTATATTGACACGCTTTCGCCGGCGCGCTGCGCCAGCCGGCGGCATCGTGACGAGCGGCGGCGGTATAATCCGCCGACCCATGAAACCGAACCGCCCTTCCGTGCGCATTGCCGTGTCTTTCCGGCTGCTGGCCGCCGCCGCGATCTTTGCCGCGCTCGGCGCTTGCCAGAGTATCGATACCCGGCCGGTCGATAGTCCGCCGACCGCCAGTAAAACCGGGCAGACCCAGACCACGCCGCCGACCGCCGCCGAGCCGAGCGGCGACCGTTATGTCCGCATCGGCTATGCCTGCTGCAACCTGCGTCATGACGGCGACTGGATCGGCGATTCCAACCAGGCCCGCTTGCCTTTCGTGCCGGTTGGCACGCCGATCAGGATCAGGAAGATCGACGGCCAGCACGCCGAGGCCGAGGTCGACGGCAAGCCGATGCGCTTCGCTCTCGATTCCGGCCAGCAGGCGGAAAGCATCGAACCGTGGCTCAACAAGATCGTCGTGCCCGATGATCCGAAAGCGCGCCTGGCCAAGTTTCCGGCGCGCACCCGCAACGCCATCGCCAAGGGAAAATTGCACAAGGACATGAGCCGCGAGCAGGTCATCATGGCAGTCGGCTACCCGCAGACCGCCGGCAACCCGAAGCTCGACGGGACTTATTGGCGTTACTGGTGGTCGAGTTTCGGGCCGTATTACGTCTACTGGACGAAGGGCGGCGCCGTCAGCAAGATCCGCGGCGACGCCGAGACCGTCGACGCCGTGACTTACAGCGGCAAATGACGCAGCCTCAAATGACCCGCGCCAGATTGCGCAGAAAGGTCGCCGCATCCTGAAAGCCGACGATGCGCACGCTATCGACCTGACGCCCGTCGGCGGTGAAAAAGAGGATGCCGGGCGGCCCGTACAGCTTGAAGCGGTCGAGCAGCGCCTTGTCCTCATCGCTGTTGGCGGTGACGTCGGCCTGGAGCAGCGTGAAGCCGGCCAGTTTCTCGCGCACGGCCGGGTCGGAGAAGGTGAATTTCTCCATCTCCTTGCACGAGACGCACCAGTCGGCATAGAAATCGAGCATCACCGGCCGGCCGGCGGCGGCGATGCGGCGCTCCAGTTCGGCCACCGAGCGCACCGGCTCGAACGGCAGCCGGGCCGGTTCGGCGGCGTTCGAGCCGCCGCGCAGGCCGGCCAGCGGTTGCAGCGGGTCGCGCCCGCCAGCCAGGGCGCCGAGCAACAGCGCCGCGCCGCTCAACAACATGACGATGCCGATGCCTTTCCAGAAGCGCTGGCCGCCGCGCGCCTGAGGCGGCAGCGGATCGAGGGCATGCAGGTAGATGGCCGGGATAATCAGCAGCAGCGCCCAGCCGAACATGCTGACGACCGCCGGCAACAACGGCGACAGCAGCCACAGCGCGGTGGCCAGCAGGAGCACGCCGAAGCCTTTCTTGACGTTTTCCATCCACGGCCCCGTTTTCGGCAGCAGCGAACCGCCGGCAACGCCGACAGCGATCAGCGGCGCGCCCATGCCGAGCGCCATGACGAACAGCGCCGCGCCGCCGAGCACCGCGTCGCCCGTCTGACCGATATAGAGCAACGCTCCGGCCAGCGGCGCGGCGACGCAGGGACCGACGATCAACGCCGACAGCGCGCCCATCAGAAATACGCCAATGCCGCGCCCGCCGCGCAGATGGCCGGATTCTTCCGCCAGCCGGCTCTGCAACGCGGTCGGCAGTTGCAGTTCGTAGAAGCCGAACATCGAGAAGGCGAGCAGTACGAAAATCAGGGCGAAAGCGCCGAGCGCCCAGGCGTTCTGCAAGACCGCCGAGAGCAGCGTGCCGCTGAGGCCGGCGGCGACGCCGGCGGCGGCGTAGGTCAGCGCCATGCCCAGCACGTAGGCCAGCGACAGGGCCAGGCTGCGCGCATGCGAGGCGCGCTGGCCCTGGCCGGCGATGATGCCGGAGAGGATGGGAATCATCGGCAGAACGCAGGGTGTCAGCGACAGACCGATCCCGGCGGCAAAAAAGAAGGCGAGGATGGTCCAGAAACCCGCATCGCGCAGCATCGCGGCAATCGCGCCGCTCTCGTCGCCGCTGCTTGCCGCGCCAGCGGCCTGGCTCGGCGTCGCTGCCGGATCGGGCAGGGTCAGATCCAGCGTCTGCGTCTGCGGCGGATAGCAGATGCCGGCCTCGGCGCAGCCCTGCACCGTCACCTTGAGGCGCAGCGGCAACGGCCCGGGAGCGCTGCGTTCGACCGGCAGGCGGATGGCGACCTGGTTGTGATACACCTCGACCTTGCCGAAGGTATCGTCATCCTTCTCCTTGCCCTTGGGAAAAACCGGCTCGCCAAGCGTTGCCGCGTCGCTCTCGATGGCAAAGCGGAATTTGTTGCGATACAGGTAGTAATTCCTGGCGATGGCGACGACGACCTCGATGGTCTGGCCGTCCAGCGCCCGGGCGCTCGGCCTGAAAGCCACCGCCGGATCAAGGAATTCCTCGGCCTGCGCCGCGCCGGCCAACAAGGCAAAAAGCAGCAGCAACCAGCGCATCATGGCTGCGTTTCCTCGGCCAGCCAGTCCAGATAGGCCGGCAGGCCGCGGCTGATTGGCACGGCGATGATTTCCGGCACGGCATACGGATGCAATTCACGGATACGCGCTTCAAGCGCCGCATAGCGCCCGGCGGTGGTCTTTATCAGCAGCGGCACCTCGCTCGCCGATTCCACCGCGCCCTGCCAGCGGTACACCGATTGCACGCGCGGCAGCAGGTTGACGCAGGCGGCCAGTTTTTCCTCGATGACAGCCAGCGCGATGGCATTGGCGACGGCCTCGTCGGGGCAATTGCTTATCAACAGTAGCGGTTCCATCGGCGAATTTTACTTGAGCCGGCGGTCACGCGGGCGCCCCTTCGAGTCAAAGTCTGGATGGCTTCCCTTGGCGTCTTCTTCGTTCGCGCCAAAGTTTGGAAAAAGCGCCGGAAATGACCGCTCGTCGCATCCGAGCATCCGAGCATCTGTTCGTCTGTTCGTCTGTTCGTCTGTTCGTCTAAGTTCCGGTTACAGAAAAGTTCCCCAAATTTCAAAATTTTTTTCGCGCTTTCATCCATTAGCGTAAAGGAACCGGGCATGTATGCAGATTCATGGCGACCCATTCGCGCGGTTACCCTGAGGCCGCGCAACCTCCGCTGCGCGGCGGGCTTTACCCTGATCGAACTCATGATCGTCGTGGCGATTATCGGCATTCTTGCTGTCATCGCTGCGCCGGCTTATCGAAATTACGTGCTGCGCGCCCGCCTGACGGAAGCCACCAACGCGCTCTCCAGCATTCGCGCGGAGAAAGAGCAGTTCTATCAGGACAACCGCACCTATGTCGGGTCGCCATGCAGCATGGCTGGGTTGGAGAGTTTCAATATCACCTGCACTCCCGTCGAGACGGCCAGCACATACACCATCGTCGCCACTGGCTCGGGACCAGCAGCGGGTTTCGTCTACACCATCAATCAGGCCGGGGTGCGAGCCACGACCAGTACCGCTACGGGATGGGGCGGCGCCAGTACCAGTTGCTGGAATGTCCGCGAGGGCGGGTCATGCTGACCTTGCCGCGGCAGCCTGGCTTCACGCTGATCGAACTGGTCATCGTCATGCTCGTCATCGGCATCCTGGCGATGCTGGCTGCCCCAAACTTTGTGGTATGGCGGGCGAACACTGAAATTCGCAGCGTTGCCGAAGCCCTCCAGAACGATATCCGGCTGGCGCAGAACGAGGCTTTTCGGCGCAATCGGCAAGTCGCGCTGATTCTGACCAACGGTACGCCGACCAACGACGGCTCGACATTCACGGCCGCCAGTACGGCCAAAAGCTGGGCAATCATCGCTCTTCCTCTGGTCGACGCCGCAGGAGAAACAGAGAGCCTCATTTCCAGTTACATCCGGTCAGGCGGCACGCAGATCACCGGTACCGATGGCAGCGGCGATGCCCTCAAGGCCATTTGTTTCAATTCGGTTGGCCGTTTGACGGCAAGTTCAGGGATTGCCAATGCCAATGACGAGCAATGTGCGGCGCCGGCGACAACGGCCCCCCTGATTTTTGCTGTCGCAAATTCCGCCGGAAATCGCCCGCTGCAAATCCAGGTCCGCCTTGGCGGGCAGGTTCGCATGTGCGATCCCGCCAAATCTTCTCCCGCTCCCGATGCCTGCTGACATGAAACCGCCCCCTTCGATTCGCTCACGCCGCCGCCACTTTGCGCCACTTGAAGCACAACGCGGAGTATTGCTGCTTGAAGTTCTGATTTCCCTCTTGATCTTCTCGTTGGCCCTGCTTGGTCTGGTCGCTCTGCAAGCGCGCGCCGTCCAATATTCGGTCGACGCGGAAGATCGTAACCGCGCATCCCTGCTGGTAAACGAAATCGTCACCGCCATGTGGCTCAAACAGAGTACGAATACAGGCGATCTCGCTTCTGAAATTTCGGCTTGGGAAGCAAAATTGAGTGACCCGAGCCAAGGTGGGCTTCCCGGCGGGGCGCAAAAAATCACGACAAACAACAAGGTCATACTGGGGCTGGGGCCCAAGCCCGACGGCTCCGTGACCATCCAGGTCACCTGGGATGCCCACAATAGAAGCGACCCAAGTCAGGATAGCCCCACGTCCAAGCATAACTTTACGACCACGGTCGTGATACCGCCCGCCAAATTACCATGATGACGAAATCAATGTTCTCATCCCATCGTCGGCAAACAGGCTTCAGTCTCGTCGAGTTGATGGTCGCCCTGGTCATCGGCTTGATCGTTTCCTTGGCCGTTTTTCAGGTACTGCAAACTTATGAGGGGAAAAAGCGCACAACGACATCGGTCAATGACATCAATCAGGCAGGCAACTATGCCATTTTCGTGCTGGACAAATTGGTACGCAGTGCGGGCAATGGAATTACGCAAGGCGATAGCTCGTTCCTCGGTTGTGTGTTGAATGCCGCCAAGAGCGGGGCACAAATATTTCCGCGCGTCGCTGCGCTGCCGGCGCCATTTGCCGCGATCAGCACTGATTTTGGTAACACCTTCCGCCTCGCTCCGCTGCTCATCGTCCCCGCGGTCGGCCCCAATGACTCGGATGCACTGATCATCATGGGCGGCAATGCCGGTTACGGCGAGATGGCGATAGCCTTTGCCGATCAGCCAAAACCAGCCCAATTGACGCTGAATAACACACTCGGCTTCTCGACCAAGGATGTGATTCTGCTCCGCCAGCCTTCCATGAACGGAAACTGTCTGCTGACCCAGGCCAATGCGGTCAACGCGACTGCCGGCATAATCACGCTGAGCGGCGATTATTACAGCGCGACAGTCAATGGGGTCAAGATCACGGATTATTTATATAACCCCGACCCGGCAATGAGCGCGGTTGCATCCAATCTTGGCAATATCGCAAACAATAATCCGCCAACCTTTGTCGTCGTCGGCGCTGGCGACCCCAATACCTTGTTTGGTTTTGATTTGCTGCACAGCCAGAACCCAACTGAAAACAACAACCAAGTGGCTTATCCCATTGCTGACAGCGTTTGGGGAATGTACGCCCGCTATGGCGTCGATACCAACAATGACGGAATCGTCGATATCTGGACAAAAGCAGAAGGCGATTACGCGCCCAGCGCGCTGACCACGCCCAATGCCATCCAAACCATCAAAGCCGTGAGAATTGGACTCATCATGCGGACATCGCTGTATGAAAGAGACCCCGTCACGGCTTCCGCAGTGACATTGTTCGGCGATCTCGGCGATAGCCTGAAAGTGACAGCAACCCCCGCCGCCGGCAGCGACGCCGAGCATTACCGTTATCGCACCATCGAAGCCACCATTCCCTTGCGCAACATGCTCGGCATCTGAAGGGAAATTTTGTCATGCAACGTCTCTCCTCCTTTCGCACCGCAAATGCCCCGCGCCAACGCGGCGCCATCCTGCTCATCACATTGATTACGCTGGTCCTGATGCTGCTGTCGGCATTGGCGTTGATTCGCTCATTTGACACCTCCTTGAGCATGGCCGGCAATCTGGCATTCAAGCGCGATCTGGTCATTCAGGGAGAACGCGGCATGGCCAAGGCCATTGAACTCTTCGCTGATGGCGGCGCGCTTGGCGATGCCGCAACGCGCAATGCCGATTCCAGCGCCAACAACTATTTCGCCACCGCGCAGGCCACGAATAATCGCGGCATACCGACTGCCTTGATAACCAAGACTGCAAGCGCCGCTGATATTAGCGATGCCGGCGCCGGCGTCGAAATCGTCTACATCATTGATCGCATGTGCAAGCCAACAACCGTCGATCCCTCCAGAGAGATGTGCATTGGCTACGAACAACCCGCAATTCATGGCGGTTCTTCACATTTGAGCGGCAAGAAGGTTGGACAGTCATTTCAGCCTGTTTATCGCATCAGCGTTCGGGTCAGCGGGCCGCGCAATACACAGGTCTATCTACAAACCACCATCACACGCTAAGGCAATGATGTTCATTAACCCGGCAATCAAATTTGCATGCTCTTTCCGGCACCGTTGGCCCCCACCCTGGTCCTCCCCCGCAAGCAGGGGAGGGAACAAGGCCCTTTCCCCCGCTGGCGGGGGAAGGTTGGGATGGGGGGCAATACCCTCTATTGGGTTACCGGTTTAATATATGGCGGAGAAAATCATGATTATCAATCGTTCATTCTGGAAACTGATCGGATCATCTCTGAGTGTGGTCATGCTGGCGCTGATGCCGCTGCGGGCCAATGCGGTCGAACTGGCCGACGCCCCGCTGTCGGTCATCAATGTGCCGGGCAATCTGATTCTGGCCTTGTCGGTGGAATTTCCTACCGCTTCGACATCCAACTATAACGCGACGGCCTATTCTTCGAGCAATACCTATATGGGGTATTTTGATCCGGACAAATGTTATAGCTATCAATACAATGCTACCGCGCCGGCGAGCAGCTATTTCAACCCGGAATCAATGACGACGAAGCATGAATGCACGGGGAGCGCGGCAAAGCCGCTTTGGTCCGGCAATTTCCTCAATTATGCCGCGATGCAGACACTGGATACTTTCCGTGCGGTGTTAACCGGAGGGTACCGCAGCGTGGATACCGTGGATGAAACCATCCTGACGAAAACCTATATGGGAAGCGATAGTAATGATTCAGCCCCTGACAGGTCAACTGTCAGTACTATTGCCAGTAAAGCGACCCCATTTTCTGCCTGGGATGTCAACAGTCGGATAAGAGGCCAGAACATTTCGATGCTCATTGGTTCCACCCTGTCCGGTACGGTTGCTGATTACACCGGGCAGAATCATTTTGTGGCCACAAGCGACCCGAAATATGCAAACGCCTCGACAACTTACCGGGTCTATATCAACGTCAAGGTTTGCGACAGCGCCGTGAGCCTGGAAGATAACTGCAAGCTCTATGGCGAGCATTACAAGCCGGAAGGCTTGATGCAGAAATATTCGTCAAGGCTTCGTTATTCCGCCTTCGGTTATTATAATGACAACAATATTCTACGGGACGGCGGTGTCATGCGCGCTCGGATGAAGTTCATTGGCCCGACCGACCCTATCTCCGGCCTGTCTAATAGCAATACCGAGTGGGATCCCGTGACGGGTATCATGGGCGTCAACCCGGATTCCTCTGATGCGACGGCGACGGCTACTTTTGCCGCCAGTTCGGGAATAGCCGGCATCACGATTCCCAATAGCGGCGCCATGAATTATCTGAACAAGTTTGGCTATTTTGCCAAAAAATATAAAACATACGATAACGTGAGCGAAATGTATTACGCCTCCACGCGCTACCTGCGCAATTTGGGCAATGTGGCGTCCTATACCTCGCTTGACGGGAAGAGCAAGGCTGATGCGGAAACATTTCTCGATGGTTTTCCCGCCATCACGACGTGGGATGATCCCATCAAATATTCCTGCCAACAGAATTTCATTCTCGGTATTGGCGACGTTAACACCCATGCCGATGCCAATCTGCCTGGTGTATGCAAGACGGAACTGGGTAGTGATGGCAAACCTGTAACCACGTGCGCGGTGAGCATGGCCTATGAACCGCCCATGCCCTCTGAGGTCACCAACGATACAACGGTCAATGTCACGACAGCCCTCAATATGATCAGCACACTGGAATATGGTAATCCTACTACTATAGCCCCATTCCATGGCCGCGGCACTAATGGTACTACCTATATGGGGGCGTTGGCCTATGATGCCCACACGAAAGATATTCGCAGCGACATGCCGGGAAAACAAACCGTCAATACGTATTGGCTCGATGTAGTGGAATACCAACAATTCAAGCCTGCCAATCTTTCTTACACCCAAAATAATCAGTTCTGGCTGGCTGCCAAGTATGGCGGATTCAAGGTTCCAGCCGATTTCGATCCCTATGCGGCAACCAATAATGCGACAACGATTCCCGCTAGCAGTTGGTGGACAAGCGGCGACAGGATCACGAGTAATGGCGTTATCGTCAATCCAGGCAACACTAATCCGAGTAATGGTGATGTAAAGCGCCCCGATAATTTCTTTCTCGGCAGTGCGCCGGACCGGATGAAGTCCGGTCTGACCACCGCATTTGAAAAAATCATTTCCGAAACGGCCTTGGCGGGTTCGAGCATTCTTTCCAGCCCCAGCCCTTTCCAGAAATCGAGCGGCAACGCCAACTACAGTGTCAGCTATGACGCCAATACCTGGTCGTCAACCCTGGTGGGGCAACTCCTCGATTACACGGCCGGCGCCGCCTCGGCCACCACCGTGTGGGACGCCACGGCCTTGCTGGATAATCGTACCGCCAGCGACCGCTTCATCGTGACCTGGAACACGATGGGCGTGCCTTTTGACGTCGCCCACCTGAGCGCCGCTCAGAAAACGGCATTGGGCGCCGATGCCGGCGCCATCGTCGATTACCTGCGCGGCGACCGCAGTCTGGAAAACGGGACTTTTCGCACCCGCACCCATCTGTTGGGCGATGTCGTCAATGCCAAACTGCTGGCGGTGAGCATCCCCAGTCAAGGGCTTTGGGAGTCTTACAACCCGGGTTATGGAAAATTCCGCAGCGACCACAGCAGCCGGCCGACGATCGTTTATGTCGGCGCCAACGATGGCATGCTGCATGCCTTTGACGGCACCGTGCCCAGCGCTGTCGGCGCGACCTGCACATCGCTGCTGACCGGAAGCAGTTGCGGCAAGGAGTTGTTCGGCTATGTCCCGGGCCTGATCTACGGCGATGCCGTCCATGGCGGACTCGCTTCCCTGACCAATCCGCATTTCGATCACCGCTATCTCGTCGATGGCACGCCCATGGTGAGCGATGTCGATTTCAAAAACACCTATGGCGCCACGGCCACAAACAACGATTGGCGCTCCGTTCTGATTGGCGGACTGGGCAAGGGCGGCAAGGGGTACTATGCCATTGACGTGACCAATCCCAGCGACTGGACCAGCGAGACGATGGTCGCCAGCAGGGCGCTGTGGGAATTTTCCGATACGCATATGGGCTACAGCTATGGCGACCCAGTCGTCGCCAAGACCCCGGAATTCGGCTGGACGGTCGTTCTGGCATCCGGTTACAACAACGACGATGACAAGACTTATCTCTACCTGGTGAATCCGCGTACCGGCGAGCTGCTGAAAACCATTGCGCTGCCGGAAGGCTCCAATTTCGCGCATGTCACGGCGTACTCGCCGGACTACCGCGACCTGACCGCCGATGCCGTCTATGGCGGCGACTTGAACGGCAATCTCTGGCGCATCGATCTGACCGGCGTTGCCGGCGCCAGCGGCGACGTCAGCTATGCCTATGGCGTCGAGAAAATTGCCAAATTGACCGCTCCCGACGGCACGCCACAACCCGTTACGATCCGGCCGCTGGTCGAGATCGATCCGGCTTCCGGCAAACGTTATGTGCTGATCGGCACGGGCCAGATGCTGTCGGCGCAGGATACGCAAACCACGCAGACTCAGACTTTCTACGCCATCGCGGATGGGATGTGGCAAGCCGGCCAGTTTGCCGAATTCGCATTACCCGCCACACGGGCGACCTTGAATGAGAACACCGATCTCTTGACGGGTATCGGTAGTGACCCCGCGCTGGATAGCGGCTGGTATTTCGATCTGGCCAAAGATCCAACGACGCATATCACCGAACGCGTCGTTATCGATATGGCCGCCACCAACTCCGGTGTCGTTTCTTTCGCGGCCAATTTGCCCAATGACGACCCTTGCGCGCCCGGCGGACCTTCGCGCGTCTTCGCGCTCAATTTCGCCTCGGGCGTCACGGTACTGACGGGGAGTTCCGGCGAACTGATCGCCTCTCTGACCATCACTGCGGGTGTTACCGAGATTGCATTTTCGGATGTCGGCGGGAAGACTGGCCTCAATGTGGGCGGCAGGGACCAACACATCACGAATGCACCTGGTCATTTTGGCGGGCCAGGCGCTTACAAGCGTTTGAACTGGCGCGAGGTTCCGTCGGCCGATTGAGTACGTGGGCGATGAATGGCGCTCTCCCCGGCGCGGGGAGAGCCTTGGCCGCGCTACATTGTGGTCGCTGTTCGTTCATTTTCTGGTTTTGACGTTTCTGGCGGCTCACCAGGAAAGACCGCGCTTGCTTCAGCCGCCGCCGCCAGCCTTGTCGGTGTACCTGGCGGCCTTGGGTGGAAATCCGGTCACGCCGCTCGCTGATTCGAGACCGGTTCTCCACGACGATCAGCAAACCGATCCAGCCCTCGTTGCCGCGGATGACGATGCGCAAGCAGCAAAGCCAGCCAAAGCGGGCGAGGATGGCGAGGCCGCCAAACCGGAGCAGCCCATTTATTTTCCGAGCCGGATACTCGATCGACCTACGGTACCTGTCAGCGCGCCCGATCCACGCCGGTTTCTGACGGGTACTGATCTGCCGGCATTACCCATCCGTTTGCGCTTGTTCGTCGATACCACGGGGAGGGTAACGAAAATCGACATCCTGCCCCCAGAATACATTGATCCAGAACGTATTGAACCGGTCAAAGCCATGTTCATGGCGACCCGGTTCATCCCCGGCAGTATTCGCGGGACAAGGCTCCCCAGCTATCTTGACATCGAGATCATGCTCAGCGACTTCAATCGTTAGAGCGCTTTCTGCTCATGCGCTTACGGTTCTATTAACCCGGCGATCAAATTTGCATGCTCTTTCCGGTACCGTTGGCCCCCACCCTGGCCCTCCCCCGCTTGGCGGGGGAGGGCCAGGGTGGGGGAGCGGCGTTTGAAGTTGCGCATGGCGTTCAGAAAAATGTCAGCATTTGAATCAAAACCGCTCTAAATATTGACTATCCTCACTCGTCATGCTGCGCGTAGTCGCAGCATCCATGCGGGTTTGTCATTCCGCGACTTCGCGCGGAATGACAAACTTTAATGGCCGGATGAATAATTCCGTCATTCCCGCGTGTTTCTGGCGGGAATCCAGCGTCTTTGCTTTTTCAGCCGCGGTCATGCCCCGCTGCGCGGGGCGGTAAGTCACGGGATTTCCGCCAAGAGCGCACGGGAATGACAAGGGGGCTGCGGCCTCGTTTGGCTCGCGGGAAAGTTGTCAGAATATGAACAGAAACCTCGCTAGATTCAGGCGCCGTCAAAACGGCAACTGACCGATCAAGTCAGCCTGAACTTCTACACGTGATGGCAGTAGCCCATGTCGAGCGCCTGGCTGACGGCTCTGACGCGGGCCATGTGGATGCGTTCGGGGATTTGTTGTGGCGTGTCGCAGGCGCGGGCGATGGCGCCGGCATCGACGGTGTTGACCGCCGCCAGCGCCGCGCGCAGGCGCTCCGGGCTGGCGTAGGGGCAGTCTTGCCAGCCCAGGCGACCGGTGTAGTCGCAGAGGCAGGCTTGCAGCAATTGCTCGAAGCGTTGCGGTCGGCGCAGGGCGTCGCATTTTTCCAGCAGGCCGACGAGGGTGGCGGCGCGCAGGTCGCCGGCGCGGTGGATGACGCCGTGGTGGCGGGCCATCAGCAGCGCCAGTTCGCGGCAATCGACGGGGACGCGCAGGCGCGCCGCCATTTGTTCGATCAGGCCGACGCCGCGCTCCTCGTGGCCGACGTGGCGAGGCCGGATGTCGGTCGGCGTCAGCGCCTTGCCGAGATCGTGGGTCAGTGCGGCGAAACGCACCGGCAGGGCGTAGCCGCGCCGGGCCGACTGGCTGACGACGAGCAGGGTGTGGATGCCGGCGTCGATTTCCGGGTGATAGTCGGCGCGTTGCGGCACGCCGAACAGGGCGTCGACTTCCGGCAACAGGCGGGCCAGCGCGCCGCATTCGCGCAAGACTTCGAACATCCGCGCCGGCTCGGCTTCCATCAAACCTCTGGCCAGTTCCTGCCAGACGCGCTCGGCGACCAGATGATCGACCTCGCCGCCGGCGACCATGGCGCGCATCAGGGCCAGGGTTTCCGGGGCCACCGTGAAGTCGCCGAAGCGGGCGGCGAAGCGGGCCAGGCGCAAGAGGCGCACCGGGTCTTCGGCAAAGGCCGGGCCGACGTGACGCAGCACCTTGTCGGCGAGATCGCGGCGGCCATGGTGCGGGTCGATCAACTGGCCGGCTTCGTCCTTGGCCATGGCGTTGATGGTCAGGTCGCGGCGGCCGAGATCATCGGCCAGCGTGACATCGGGCGCGGCATGAAAGGTGAAGCCGTGGTAGCCGCGGCCGCTTTTGCGCTCGGTGCGGGCCAGCGCGTATTCCTCGCCACTGTGCGGGTGGATGAAGACCGGAAAATCCTTGCCGACCGGCCGAAAGCCTTGCGCCAGCAACTCTTCCGGCGTCGCGCCGACGACCACGTAATCGCGGTCGGCGCTGGGCCGGCCGAGCCATTCGTCGCGGACGGCGCCGCCGACGACATAGATCTGCATGCGGCGGCCGGCGGTCAGCGTCCGGCGTGGCAGCGGAAGCCGTCGAGTTTGCCCTTCGGCGTCAGGTGCGCCACGTAGGTCGGCGCCACGGCTTCCAGCGCGGCCGGATGCCAGGCGGGCGGCAGCCGGCAATCGCCGCCGGCGCAGACGTTATCGACCTGCATCGAGCGCAGGTTGTCCGGCGACAGCAGCGGCTTGGGGGCCAGCGACATCAGGCCGGCTTGCAGGTAGGCCAAACCGTTGGGCAGGGCGACGATGCACGCCTTGCCGCCGCACAGCGCGGCGGTGTATTCGACCAGTTGGCGCAAGGTATAGACCCTGGGGCCGACCAGATCGTAGGTCTGGCCGAAGGTGGCGGCATCGCCAAGACTGCCCACGAAGGCATCGGCGACATCGCCGACCCACACCGGCTGAAAGCGCGCCTGGCCGAAGCCGAGCGGAAAGATCGGCGACGCCTTGAGCACCTGGGCAAACAGGTTGAGGAAGGCATCGCCCAAGCCGAAAACGACCGACGGGCGAAAGATGGTCACGTCGAGTTCGCCCTGGGCGGCGCGAACGATGGCCTCGCCTTCGCCTTTCGAGGCGAGATATTTCGACGGCCCCTGGGGATCGGCCTTGAGCGCGCTCATGTGCAGCAGACGGCGGACGCCGGCGGCCCGGCAGGCGGCGACGATGGTTTTCGGCAAGTCGACGTGCGCTTTGGTGAAATCGCCGCCGTGCAGGATGCCGACCAGATTGATTACCGCGTCATGGCCGTGCATCAGCCCGGTCAAGGTCCTGGCGCAGTGGATGTCGGCTTCCGGCATGTCCACGCCGGGCTGCATGATGAGCGCCTTGGTCCGTTCCCGATGGCGGGTCGGAATGGTCGCCTCGATGCCGCGTTGCGACAGGCGATTGGCGATGTAGGTACCGATAAAACCGCTACCCCCCAGCAACAAGACCTTTTTGATGTCCATCCGGCACCCCGCTGTGTTTTTACAAAAGCACGATTTTACGGCAAATCGGCATCTTTCATCGGCTCGACGCTGGGTGGTTCGACGGTGCCGAGGCGGGCTTTCAGCGAATCGGGCTTGCCGTTGAACAGGGTCGAATAGTAGACGGCGTTGCTCATCACTTTCTTGACGTAATCGCGGGTTTCGCTGAAGGGAATGGTTTCGGCGTAGATCGCCCCTTCCAGCGGCCGCTCGGCGCGCCAGCGCTTGGCCCGGCCGGGGCCGGCGTTGTAGGCGGCGGAGGCGAGCAGCGGATGATTGTCGAGATTCTCCATGACCAGACGCATGTAGCTGGTGCCGAGCAGCAGGTTGGTTTCGGTGTCGTTGACGCGTCCCGGATGGTAATCGCTCAGGCCGATCTTCTTCGCCACCCATCTGGCGGTGGCCGGCATCAACTGCATCAGGCCGGAAGCGCCGGCGGACGATTTGGCGTTGGTGACGAAACGGCTTTCCTGGCGCATCAGGCCGTACACCCAGGCATCGTCGAGCGTCTGGTTGCGGGCGGCGGCGCGCACCTGCTCGTCGTAAGGGGCGAGAAAGCGCAGCGTGTAATCGTGCTCGTCGCGGGTGCGCTCGGCGGTGTTGATGGCGCGATCCCAGATCTGTTTGCGCCGGGCCAGTTCGGCGGCAGCGAGCAATTGCCGGTCGGTCATGCCGCGCAGCGCCCAGTTCCATTCGCGCACGCCCTCGATGCGCATATCCTGGCGCAGAAAGGCGAGCGCCCGGGAGAGACCGGGATTGTCCGCGGCTTCGCGCAATTCCTCGGCCGACGGCGCTCGGGCGCGCGGCGGCGGCGTCACGCTGCGGCCGAGTTCTTCGTCGGCCAGGTTGCCGTAAAAACTGGCTTGACCGGCGATGCGAGCAAACAGCGCATCGGCCTCGGCGACCCGGCCGCCGGCCCGGTACGCCCGGCCGAGCCAGTAGATCCATTCGGGCCGCGCCGCCAGTTCCGGCGGCATCGCCTGGATGGCATCGCGCACGCCGCCCCAATCCAGTTCGCGCAGGGCGGCGCGCACTCGCCACTGGTAGCCTTCCTCGGAAAGCGGCGCGGAACCGGCGCGGGCGTACCAGTCGCGCGCCTCCGGCAGATGGCGGCGGGCGCCTTGCTGGGCGATCTGGCTCCAGGCCCATTCCCGTTCCGGCGGGCGCAGCAGGGCCTGGCGCTTTTCCAGTTCGCCGGCGGCCAGCCGCGGGTCGCTGAGCGCCAGACGCTGGATGGCGATGACGGTCATCTCGCGCAGGGCGCGTTTATCCTGCCAGTGGGCCGGCAGATTGGCCAACTGGCGTGGCGGGCCGGCGATGGTCAATTCGTAGCGGCGGCCTTCCGGCATCTCGCTCTGCGGCAGGTAATACAGGGTCGCCCGCGCCGGGCCGGTGCGACCGGCTTCGAGCTGGCGACGCACGCGACTCCAGATGTCGTCGACGCCGACCCGCTGGGCGGCCACCAGGGCGTCGAGCAGCGGCTGGCAGGCCGCCGGAGGATCAAGCATCTCCCGCCACAGACGGTCGGCCTCATCGAGCACGCTGCGGTCGCCGCGAGCCAGGCGGGCCTGCTGGTAGAGACAGGTGACCTCCGCTTCCGGCGCCAGCAGCTTCGGGTACTCGCGCTCCACCTCGTCCCACAGGGAACGCTTGCCGAGCCAGCGAATCCAGTCGGCGCGCAGACGCTCGGCCACCAAAGTCCCCTCCTGACGGGCGAGAAAGGCGCGTAGCGCCTCACCGTTGCCATCGTCCATGCGCATGCGCAACTGGTAATTCTCGACGTAGGCGGCCAGTTCGTGATTGCCGATGCGGGCGGCGGCATTGTCCAGGCGGATCCGGTCGCCCTTCTGAAAAGCCTCGCGGGCGGCGAGAAAAACATCGTCGCCACGCTCTTGGGCAACGCCGGGCAAGGACAGAAACAAGCCGGCGAAAGCGGCGAGGACAAGCGACAACTTCATGTTAGATTTGACCGATGGGCGAGGTATCAAGCAAGGCGAGCGAGGATAGCACGGCCTGGAAGCAGGCGCTGCGGCGCGACATGGCGACCCGCCGGGCGACGTTGACGGCGGACGAACATGCCGCCGCCTCGGCGCGCATCGTCGGCCACCTGCGGGCCGCCTTGAGGCCGCCGCGCGTGGTTGCTTTCTGCTGGCCGATCAAACGCGAGCCGGATGTCCGGGCGATCATCGCGCCCTGGCGGCAAGCCGGCAGCCGCGCCGCCCTGCCGGTGGTGGTCAATGCAGGGCAGCCGCTGGCCTTCCGCGAATGGTCCGGGACGACGCCGTTGCAGCCCGACCGCTACGGCATTCCGACGCCGACCGCCGGCGACTGGCTGACGCCCGACCTGATTCTGCTGCCGCTCAACGGCTTCGACGCTGCCGGCTACCGGCTGGGCTACGGCGGCGGCTATTTCGACCGCACCCTGGCGGCGCTGACGCCACGCCCGCTGGCGGTCGGCGTTGGCTTCGAGATCAACCGCCTGCCGGACATCCGCCCCGAGGCGCACGATCAGCGGCTCGACTGGATCGTGACCGAGGCCGGCGCGTTCAAACCACGATGACATCTATCCATCACGGCATTTCCCGGCGCATGAATTCATCAAACAGCGGCACGGTAAAAGCGATCATGCCGTGCTCCGGCGCATACAGCATGCCTTTCTTGATCAGGCTGTCGCGGATGGGAGCCACGCTGGTCGCCTTGCGCCCCATGGCCGTCGCAACATCTGCCGTGCGCTGGGATTCCGTACCCAAGCCAGCCAATGCGCGCATGTACTCACGTTCGCCGGGCGTCAGCCTGTCGAAACGTACCCGGAAGAATGATTCATCCAGTTTGCGCAGGGAGACGGAAGTTGCCGTTTGCGCATCTTGCAGCTTGATGGTGTCGCTGCCACAGGCATTCCAGGCGTTGTAGCCCCATTCTTGCAAAAAATAAGGGTAGCCATGTGAGAGCCTGAAAATCTCCTGCAAGGCAGCTACCTCAATTTGCGCGCCCTCTTCTTCCACGGGCTGCTGAATGGCGGCGTAAGCATCCGCTTCGCCCAACCTGTCCAGGCGCGGAAACTCGAACAGACGCTCGGCGTAGCTCTTGGCATCGCCAGCCTGCCCGGCCAGTTGCGGCAAGCCCGCGCCAAACAGAATCAGAGGCAAGCCGGCTTGATTGACGGCATGGATGGCACGAATCAGCGCCGCCAGTTCCTCCCTGGAAACGTATTGCAGTTCGTCAATCAAGAATGCCACGGGTTTTTGCACGGCCTGCGCCGCCCGCCCGGTAGCAAGCAGCAAATCGGTCACATCTGCCTCCAGCACGCCGCTGTCGGCCTGACCCACTTCCGGGTCAACGCCCAACGTAATATCCACGCTGCCGGTGCTGACCTTGATACTGCCGAGAAAACTGCGCAGCACGCGCAGCCCTTTTTTCACCGCCTCGACAGCCTGCTTGCCCCCATCCAGCCGCAAGAGGACGCGACGCACTGAATGCAGCAGCATCTGGCGTAAGTCACCGCTATCCTGCGCCTCGATCATCTCGGTCAGGTAGCCGCGCTCCACGGCCTGCTTGGCAATTTCGT
>JGI20166J26741_12068918_pt1 | contig 18796 bp, 10 predicted proteins | sample TergutCu122P5_FD_26741 | JGI IMG/M metagenome (IMG submission 26741)
GCAGTTTCCAGTTCTTCGTATTTCGTAATACAGGTGACTTGCCGGCATGAACGTGTCTCACCTCACACCAGTACGCAACGTACCCAAAAAGCGTAACAGCAAACTGCTGTAATTCTGACCACATTATGATAACCACCGGCACAGATAATATATGACCACGGGTTACTAGGGACTCCAGAGATTGATTCACAAATTTTTTAGTGTGACTATCACGGATTAGAGTTTGTGAGTCCTTAATCGTTTCGTATATATATAAACTGTGTTTCGTACGTAATCCATGTCTCTCAGTCAGAATCATATGTTTGTCCGTCATAACCTCCCATTCATTCTCAGTTCTCGGATTCAATCCGTGGATCATCGCTAGTCCGTTGAATGTATGATCTGTGACTGTATTAGACTGTTAGAATATGGCGGAGTTTGTGTAGTGGTGTGGGTTGTAACTGTGATCTTGTATTAACTGTGATCTTGTATTGCTATTGTTCACATTTTAGCCATTATTAGGACAGAGGAAGTGGTTTCATTGATGTTCATCGTAAGATTTTTAATCTAATTTCTCAAATGGTATTTACACATTACTTACGCTATATATCCAAAATTCGCCAAGAATGCATGATGCATATGAGCTCTTCCAGTTGCTCAAGTTAACAGTTCAGATAGAATCAATCGCAGCTTATGGTACGTAATTTAATATACGGCACCTCGTGGGAAATGTATTGATTAACTTGCCATTTAATCGAAACCTTTGTCAAAATTGTTACTGTATGTTTTGCAGATGACAATTTGTTGGTTGGAACACGTCATGGTCACCTGTTAATGTACAGTGTTTCTTGTCGATATGGAGAACAGAAGCCTGACGTACAATTACTGCGTTATAATAAAAACTTCAGCAAGAAACCCATACAGCAGTTGGCCGTTGTTCCGGAATATCAACTCCTTATTAGTTTATCAGGTATGGTTTCATTACCTAGTGATTCAAGGGTACCTAATTTTAACTGGTAGCTGTAACACATGCTGTTGAGTCCAGATACAGAAACAGTCTTGCAAAATGCCTGATTATGTTTGGTTTGTTAACACTTAACTCATTTGAGCCAAAATGGCCATTGTTGATTAGATTAACACCTTCACCCATTATGTTGTCATTTACAATAATATTGTGCTGCATTTTTACATCAGAGTATTGTTGGATGACAGTCCATGTAATATACTTGTGGATTTCCACAAGATGTGTGACTTTAGTGACAGACATAAAGTGTTGGGTGCATTGAATTTAAATTAGATGGGAAATGGGTTAAAGGTTGTTTGGTTGAATTTATTTTTGCAAGGTTTAGTAACGTCAGAATAATCCAGCTTCATTGACAGAAAGGCAGATAAGTTGGTTGTGATTAAGTTACTATAGGTTCTTTTTTCAAATGACTCCCTACATCTCTGAACACAAGGCCTATTTTGATTGATGGCATGCAATGATCACTGCTGTTGAGTTTTCCATGAGTTGGAGTCCATGTATTTATTTAGCATATAGCATTTCTGTTAATTTTTATACTATCATTATTTACAGAAGACACTGGAAGTGGTTTCTTTCAGCTCACAGGCAAGCATCACACTAAAAAAAACACACATTGTGTGCTGGGTTCTGTTGGTGAAATTGATTAACACCTCATTCCAAATGCTGTCTATAGGTCATCTTCAGTGCAAGGGTCATTACCATGAACTGTGTCTCTGAATAAGCCTCACATGTGGAAATAGTGAGGGTTCAGATCTGGCAACTGAGGAGGCCACAATCCTTTGCTTGTTATTCTGTCCCCAAAAACACTGCGTAGGCAGTGCATAGAGTTGTTTGCAGTGAGATCTGCTGCTTTGACTTGCTGATAAGAGCCATAGGTTTTTTATAATCAAAGAAGTGTTCAAGACACAGTGTCAGATGTGTGTTACGTATTGGCTTGAAAGAGTAATGGGCTTAATAATCCTATTTGCACTCACAGAACCCCATACATCAATGTTTATATAATGTAATTACACTGGATTAAAGTGAGATTTTCTGCATACAAGTCAGTACCTTTTACCATGAGAGATCATATATCCACTGAGATGAAACCAAGCTTCTTTGCTAATGAGAATGAGTGTGCATGCATTGCACAAGTGTACTTGGGCACAGTATTGATTTTTGTTTTGCTATCTTTGTCATAATTTTGTAAACCACTGTTGACTGATGTGGATGGCAGTGCATCTTTCTTGTTTCATTTTGGGCTGATGACACAAATATACTTGTTTTATGCAAGTAAAGCCAATGATTTGTTTGGAGGTTCTTCTGTCTAGCATCAATTTTAGGCAGTTCCTCTTTGGCATGTATCTTCTGTGTATTGTCTTATTGTGTAGAAGGGAGCCTGATTCTGAAAACCTTATTATGTTATCATAGTCCTATTTTGAGCAGACACATCAAACTTTCATCTAAATTTTCAGGATTTGTATTTAGCATATGTATTATATAAACAAATGTGATGGTTTACTAAAATTCACATAGCAACTTCTGGTGACCCACAGAATAAGCAGTGTGCGAACAAGCTTGGTGTTGCAATGTGAGTGACCCAATGGAAAGTTCTAGTATTTGTGGGAGTTTAAAATAATGGCCCTGCAGTATCCCAGGAGGTGTAACAAACAATTTCAGTTGCAAGTAGTATAATTAATGCCTGTGTGTTCAGGCTTTTATGACTCGATTTACCCCCTTTCCCTTTCATCAAGTTAACACTCCTTGCCCTTCAATAGTGTGCACTGGTATTAATTTTCTTCTGTCTGGGCTTGTCGAGTAGTTTCAGGCATGTGATTGTGTGTTGAGTGAGTGGTTCTGATGTTTTGAAGGATCATCATACATTCATCTTCAGGTCCAGCAATTTTTCTTGGACTTCATGACCCTGAAGATGAATACACTACAGTCCTACAAAATATCAGGAATTGCTTTCTAAGTGACACAGATTCACACCCTAGAAGACTGAAAACATTGGTAGTTTTTCTGAAATTCTTTAAATAGTGTCTTATCCAATAGAGTTTCAAATGTGTTTTGTATAAGTTTGTCTGTGATATGTAGTTATCATGATGATCAGAAGAAGTTAAAAGTTTGGAGACTATTTCATTTGTGTGTGTGTATTTTCTGTACATGTAGACATATATAATATATATAATATATATATATATATATACATGATGAACACTCCTTTCATTTCAGACAATGTTATCTGTGTGCATGACATGACAGCAGTCAACTTCCCAACTGTCACGGTAGTTCAGCGAACGAGGGGTGCAACATTATTTACTTTGGACATCAAGGTTAGTAGTAACAATAAATTGTCTTTTACTTTGCTTTCAGCCTACTGTCCGTAAACAAAAATGTGTATATGTGCCCATCCTCAAAATAGTTTTGTCGTAATGAAACTTGGATTTATAGTTGTGTCACTGGGGACTGGTATGTCTTCATACTATTTAATTATGTACCAAAACAGTAACAGTTCAAATGTGATGAAGGTTCAGTGCAGGCTCTTGAAATTTTGTGTGATGTTTGCTCTTAAAAATGGCACTAGCATGTGAAAGGTCATGTACAGAATTAGGCATTATATACAGTTTATAATAATGTTATAAAGTTCTTACAAACCTCAGACCAAGTGTAAAGTGTTTGCTGTTTCATTCTTTGCCTAGGCAAAGGTAAAAGTTAAAGTTTATCCTATAACCTGCCATGAAGGCACAGAGGGGGAGTAGAGGTATAACTCTTGGGGGTGGATGGTTAATGCCATGCGCTGGCCGCTTTGCCCCTGTGAATGACCTGGTACCCATTGTATAGAAGGCTGGATGGGCCTTAAGGGCTGGTCTGGACAGGTGTGGAAAATTTTACTGCAGCTGGGATTCATTTCTCAGACCTTCCATCCTGTAGTGAGTCGTAATGCTGAGTACAGTATCCTAGCCCACTCATTGCCTAGGCATTCTGTGAATAATAGGAGACTTGGTATTGTCAGTGATGTGTTTATTGTGCAGCACAGAAACAGGCATCAGAGATGAGAGCAGTGTCAGTTTTGTACCTTTACATGACAATGTAATATGTGGCATGCTTAGAACATAATTTCCATTGAATGTGGTGCTTGAGATACAGTGATGAAATTTTCTAACAGGAGCAAATGTATTAGTTTTTTTTATTCTAAATATTTCCATAAATATATGAACTTCATCAGCAGAAAGAACAGGTGTTGAGAGAGCCATCAATTTTATCTGAAGCCCATGTTGTCAGATCACTCAGTTGGACTCATGCAGCTGGTGATTACAAATTCATACTGGGATATCAGGATCACTTCACAAAGTGATAATTCTGAATGGACTTCAGTTTCACCTTCAGGAGATGGATTTAAATGCCATTTATATCCCTCGATTGCCTGAGTTTTGCTGGCTTAGCATGGACATTTAAATTGCAACAAAGTAAACACAGACTCAAGCACATGGCATGCTAGGCCATTTGCCATTAAATTTTGGAGACCAGCATATGGCTGCTTAGGATGATAAAGGTTAGAATAAAATAGGATACAGAAGAGTGGGCACTGCAGTGGTCTGTGCACCTTGAATGGAGTGTAGTATCCTACTGACATAGATGTTCTCATAGTCACCTGGTTTCATAAAATAAATGCCCAAGGTGCCTGTGTCTTAATGTGGCTAAAGCCTCACAGGCACAAAGAAAGTGTGAGGCTTTTTCAGATGCCTGCATGGATCTGTCACACTCAGGACTATTTACCAGCCTTAGTTACAATAAATGTCCTTTTAAGTGACAGTGTCCTGTTAGTGTTAGCAACCCTGTCATTATTCTTATCTGGTTTCTGCTCAGACTGAGCAGTTCACCAGCTTTTTTTTGCAGAGGGTTTTTAAAAAAAGCCCTCACCCTGCCTTTGTGCATGTATAAACTGCCAGTGTTCCTCTTGTTTCCTGCCTGTCCAGTCCTTGCTATCAACACCCCATTGCCATGCAGCCGTCAGCATGATGCCGCACACCTTGGCTTCGTTGGGCCGTTAGTCCCTATTAGCCACCTATAGACATTACTCCATTCCTCACTGGGGTATGCCAGAGGTTAGTTTTTGGAGGGGATGATAAAGGTTAACTGACAAGCACAGTAATTGCTGTAGTATGACAAAAGCAGGGAATTTACAGTACATTGTTTCTAGTGTGAAACATTACTGGTCCAAATTTGAAGTTGTAGAGAGGAATCCCTGACAAAATAGCCAGGGAACATTTGGAGGGCTAAGCAGGATCCCAGTAACATGGATGCAAGATGAAAAAGTTGACACTGGGGTAAAGGCCTGAGATTTGTTCATGGAATTGAACATGTACCTTTTTATGCTGGAATTAAAATGTCACTGTATGAGGCAGTGTTTGGTAGTAACCTTAAGGTTGAAATAAGCATATTGAACTTCCTGTAAGGTTCTTAAAACAACACTAATGTGGAACAATTCAAGGAAATAAGTTTTTTTCGCTTTTATTTTAAGATGACAAGTCCCCGTTGGTGTTAACGGATTGCAAATATGTATATCGAAACAGTCACACACAACACTAGTTATTATCAGTTTTGTTCGTGTCTGATGTTTTGGCTGTAAATGTGAGCCACCATCAGGCCTTCTATAAACGTTGAAACAGGAAAATTTGTATACTACATAAGAAGGAGATCTCCTGTCTCACATGCAAAATAGGTATAAATGTATAAAACTGTTTTAATGTGTAAGAAATATGAAGGATTGCCAGCCATGGAATGCCTGCATATGTATAAAAATCTAATACAAAAATGAAGGTTAAAAGACTAAAAGTTGGCAAGTTAATAAAATAATAATGCTGTCATGTAACTCTTTTATCTGTACTAGACCCACACGTCAGATTTCTTTCACAGAATTTCGGAGAATAATAAAGATAGATTCTTTGCTTCATTACGTGCTCCATTCTCCTCTTAATTGGATCGGGTAGCATACTTATAACTAGTATGCTGCCACCTATGTATTATTTTTTTAAATTTTTGTATCATATTCATTTGCCAACTTTTAGTCTTTTAACCTCCATTTTTATATTAAATTTTTATATATGCACAGGCATTCCATGGCTGGCGATCCTTTGTATTTCTTGTACATTCAGACAGCTGTATATATTTATCATTTATCTTTAATGTGAAAGGGGAGATTTTCTTATGTCATATATAATTTTCCCCATATCAGTGTCTTTAGGAGACATGATGCCTCACAATTAGAGCTGAAACGTGTAACCGTGAATAAAATTGATAAAAACTAGTTGTGTGTGTGACTGTATATGTACATGTATTTGCTAAATGCAACTGACGGAAATCATAACACTTGAAGACCCTTCCCACGCCATTTTTTTTAACAAGAACCAGATCAACTATAAAAAGAAATTTTGTCCCTTTTTTGCTGAGGGAAATCATTAGACCACATTACTTTCAGTTCTGGGAATGTCAAATTCATGCCATATGTGGCCATCCTTCTGAAGACAGTGAAGGGTATGGTTCACCAGTTGTGTGTACACTGTGAAATAAAACAAAAATTCTGTCATTTTATGAGAATGGGTGAAACTTAACCTCACAAAATAGGCAAAAATAAAAATTACTGAAGAAAATATGGGAATACAGGGGAGCAGTACATAAGCTGAAAATTCAGGTATTTTGGGATGTTGGCTGTATCGATGGTAAAGAGAAACCTGTGTTTTGAAGTAGCAGAGTGCCTTCATCATAAGTGTCAAGCAGTCCAAGAAGCAAGTAGTCGCCACTGTTTTTGTTCTGTTTCTTTTGTTCCTTGAAGACAGTAGAGGAGAGGAATTTGTTAATTGACTAATAGATTTGTGTGATATTTCTAGAGCCATGCTCTTTAACGCTGTGTTTAGGAATTTCCACATGTAGTAGGAACATGAATTACAAACTTTGAGAACTGTATAGGCATATGAGAACGGGCTGTATTCCTGCTAGAAAATGTGTGCAGTATGTGTTTGAAATTAACTATTAGAGTTTTCACATGTGATTAAAATCAATGTTGTAGTTAATCATGTGTGAAAACTCTAATAGATAAGTTGCAACAAATGCTGCACACCAAATAGAAGTTCCCTGAATATGGCCCATTAAGTCAGGCTGAAACATGTCAGAGAACTAACCAACAAATAAATAATACAGTGTAACAAGTTGGTGTTGACTTTTTTTGAATATAATGTAGTTGCATGGAAAATGTAGTGTTAAATTAGCCTGTACTTTTTTTGTTTGTTTGTTTGTAACTGGTATTTGTACAGTTGTTTTGAATGGAAGCATATTGTCATAAATGCATTGTCATAAATTTGTGTTTTCAGTAATTGTTCTTTCATTTGATTATTCAGAAACATACATCGCTGACAGGAGAGACTTCTGTGTTTGTGCGGATGTGTGTGGCTGTGAAACGTAAACTTCAGCTCTTCTATTGGAAAAACAATGGTTTCTTGGACCTGCATGAAGATCTGAGTGTGGCAGATGTGCCTCGTGCCCTTGCTTGGTGCCAGGAGACCATCTGTGTTGGCTTCAAGGGTGACTATTGCCTGATGCAGGCATGTACATTGATTTTCTAGCATATCATGTTTGACATAAATGTTTCATGTATTGCCGCAACTTACCTAGCGCCCTGAGCTTAAATATAGAGCTGGGAGCTGCCATCAATAGAAATTGTGAATAGTGGTGGATAATCCCTAATATCTGAGAGTCCAGAACAGTTTGGAAAGGTTTTATGACAATATTTATAATGGAGGATTGTTACAGGTGTGCTCAACATGCAAGCTGAAGTATCTTTACCTGTTGATTGTTCACAATTGCATATTCAGCATATCTGCAGCTCTATTTTGTGTACAGTGACTGCAGTTCATGTTCTGAGGATGCACCATACTGTGGAGACAAGAGGCATGCTTGACATGATCTTTTACTTCAAGAGAAGAATTGTGCCATCAGATAGTTTCTGTATTGAATATAATTCTCTGTAACAACAGCAATAATCTTTGAATTGATTCTGTCCCTTTCATAGCAGTCTCCATGGGACTTTATTCAGCAAGCCCAGCAATCATGCCACTGAAGTATTTTGTGACATGCATTGTTAAACTTGGCAAGTGTGGCCTGTGATTTTGCTCAAATCAGGACAGCGGTTAGGTATCTCGGTTGTACCTGTAAACCCACATCTTGTTACCTGTGATTATCTTCAAAAGGAATTCTGGGTCTGTTTAAAGCCTGTCTTGAAGGTCCTGGCTTGTGTTGACATGATTTTCCTTCTGCTTCTCACCTAGCAAGCAGGACATGAATATGATGGCAATCCTGCTCATGTTTGAATTGTTATTCAGAATGTTTCAACTGACCCACTTGAAATTCGCAACATGTTAGCAGCATCTTTGATAGTGATTCTTCTGTTTTCAAGGACCAAGTCCTGAGCATATGGCATCTTCAGCTGAGTTCATACCACTTTTGATTTTGGAAAACCACTCAAAAACTTTTGTTATTCTGATTGTCCCCTCTCCAAAAGCTGCTTTCAATATTTCAATAGTATCTCTAGGATTTTTCCCATTTTAAAGCAGAATGTTATTCAGACATGTTGTTCTTCCAAGTCTGCCATTTTCTAGGTATGCCAAAATTGCAACTGGAATAACACACATTTGTAGTCAATGAGCAGGAAATGACTTAATAGTTTCTACTCTTTCTGTCCCTAGCTGTAGAAGCTCATGCTAGCAGTAGTATCGTCTTGCAGTCAGTCCAGAAACAATTTGATCCCACCACATAATTGAAGAAGTTATGTTATTACATAAAAAGGAACTTCATGATTTTACGGGTTGCTAGATACCAATATTTTTTATATAGTGAAATTTAGAAGGGTGAATTTATGGCTAAGAAAGGGAACTCATTATCTGGTTTTCTGTGATTGCTGTAAACTTAGTGAAGAAAAGAATATCTGCCACAAAAATTACCAAACAGTATAATGCTATATTCAGAAATTTCAGAGAAAATCAAGAGAAAATTTTGCATCTTCCTTATTATTACTAAAACTTTGGTGTCAGTTTGTCTCGTCCATTGGTGGAGCCTAAGGTGGGGGACATCTAGCTTGAAGGCTGCAGGTTTATGCCTTGCCGAAGTTGGTTCTTTGACTCTTTAATCCTTGTTTTTTGAAGTTCTAACACATTCTTTATTTTGTAGTTTTAATTGTTATTTTATGCATTTTTCTTCATGCTTTTAAAATGTTAATTAGTTATACAAATACGCCATTTACAAAAGCTGTGAGAATGGTGGGTGTTTTATCAATTTGAAATGATTTGACAGTATTTAATGAAACTTTAAAAATTTTCTTGAAAATTTGTCCAGCAGCACCTCTCGTAATGGAACGTGCAGGTGGACTAATGTGTCCTGCTCAATATATTTGCATAGTTTGTTTATTATGCATAGAATACATAATTACATTGTCCTGTCTTATTCTTTCAACTCCTTTAAAAAGTTCTCAAGAGCAAGATTACATTAATGTGAATCTTTGTAAAGCATGGAGTACTGACTGGATAATTTATTTGTATGTACAGTATAAGAAGGGTGGGCACTGCAGTGACTCATGCACTTCAGACATAATTGATCTTTTGTGCAGCTAGTTTGTTTGTGTGTACAATTCCCAAAAGTTTGCTTTCATTGTTTCGTACTTTGCATATAACAAGGATTCAGTGATGATTGTTTATGTGACTTATTCATTTGTTTGATCAAGATTAGTTACAAGTTATGGAAGTTGTGGGAACCCAAGTAAGTAATAAGAATTGTGTATCACACATTAAGTGTAAATTATCTATTGTTTCAGCTTTCTGGGAAGCAGCAGGATCTGTTTCCAACAGGCAAGCATCCAGAACCTTGCATCACGAAGTTGTCTGATAATACATTTGCACTTGGGAAAGATACTCAGTCCATATTCATGAACACCAAAGGTGACCCAATACAGAAATATGCAGTCAGATGGTCTGAGGTACCTCTTGCCATTGGTAAGTATTATTGATATAAACTACAATCAAATAATTGGAAATATGTTGACATGCTACAATGTGGTGTAGCTATGGGTTGATAATGGTGCATTATGTTGTGGAAAGTGTTCCAAAAGACCAGGCTTTGTGTTTCTTTTTTTGTTACCACTTGTATGTTATATTTAGAAGGTTCTGGGTTTGATATTCAGCCAGCATTCTGTCCAGTCTGTTAAGGAAAATGCTGGGTTAGTAGCTGAAAACAGGCCATAACTACTTGCTTCCACATCTTTTGCAGTTTTTTTCCACTCACATTCTTCCACTAAATGTTATCTGTCTCATGCACTTAATACAGCAATATTTAGTAGGTTAGTAAGAACAGATAAACATATATCCCAGAGAGCCACCTGATGTTCAGCAATCTATCCTTTGGAACCAGTCAGATTTCACAGTAAGAGTTATTAGGCACTCCAGTTATATATTTTAGCCTGTCTTGTTTGTTTTTCAGTTTCTTCATGCAGGTGCTGGAATATTACCCTAGGCCACAACAACTTTATTCCTCATCTGTCCAATCAATCATTCACATCTGTCCTCTCATTTAACTTTGTGTAGTTTAGGCACTTAGTAAATGGTGCTGCAGTAATTCAAGTATTGTTACTCCACCAAAAGAAATGCCTGAGATGTTAATAGACATGTGGACTTCACAAAACAGTGTTCATTACCATGGCCACTGTAACGTCTGTTCAGCTTCCAGGTTACCTTAACAGGAATGTTGCATGGAATATGTCAGTGAGCCCAGCTGTATGAACTCAGTATTCAGTTTAGAGTTCATGTCCATTGTTTTCCCTTAGAAACTTTAAATAAGATTGCAGATATATAGCAACATTAAGGCATATTCAATAATGGTATGTAAGCCATGTACAGGTGACATATACGTGTAGTACTACTAGGGAAAAATAAGGAAATGAGAGGCTGCTTTTGAACTAATTACAAAGTGAATTAATTGTATAATAACCCTATTATTTTTGCTGAAATTTTGTAAAGTAAAAATTGGATTTTTTGGGGAAAAATGCTAATGTGAATGAAAAGAGAAACAAAGTTTTCTGAGCATACTACTGAAGTGTGTGTAATCATTCCATGGATTACTTATCTTACATATCTTACATACATTCACTTTGTTAGATAGAACCTCAAGTTTTCACGTCATTGCTGCATTTGTAGCTGTTGATATGTAAACATTATATCATATTTGAAGGGCACAGATGTGTATGGTTTATTGCCATGCCAGTTTTTCTTATCAAGCTGTGGTATTTCACTAATTAATAGTATCACACTGAAAGCTGACGAAATTGTTGAATGGCCACCATTTTAAATTCTGCAAGAATATTATGTGAACAGCAGTTGCACATTTTTCAAGGTCTACTCATAAACCACACATAATTTCAGGATCTTTGGGTGAATGGCATTGGAATTGTGTCTGCCTCCAGCTGGCATGTCCAGTATGTTGTTACTACTGATTGCAGGGATAAATGTATGGTATTGAAGTGATGTCCAGATATGCAAGTTTAATTGAAGTCTGTGAAGTTGTTCAAAATTTATAGAATGCACAAGTGTGATGCCTACATTTTATTGTGTGATAGTCTGTTTCTTTGGAAATCAGTGTTACAATTATGAATTCCCTTATTATGACTTCATTTTTGCATTTTGCTTTGCAGCATATGATGAACCATATTTATTAGCTTTGCTGGCTGATGGTGTTGAGATCCGGACAGTAGAACCTTGCTTGTTTATTCAGTCAGTGCCACTTCCAAAGCCACGGCTGGTTTTCCGTTGTCATCAAGGCCTGGTATATGTAGCATCAGTAGATTATGTGTGGTGCCTGCAGGCAGTTCCACTGACACAGCAGATTCATATTCTTCTGGAGGACAAACAGTTCCAGCTTGCTCTCAGACTTACAGTATGTACAGTGATCAGGATGAAATTATGTATGACATTTGAAATTCACTGTAGAAGTTATGGCTGAAAGGAAAGTGTCTGGCAAGAAATTAATACATTTCTATAGAACTGTTAAAAATGGGAATGTTTGCTTTGTATATGTTCAGTTATTTAGTACAAAGTGCTGCAGGCTTTGAGTCTTTATAGATGGATGAAAGGGTGGCTCTATTTGTAGTTTTCTTTGCATTAGGCACAGTCTACCTAAGAGGAACAGCAAAACTAGAACTTCTCTTTAGCATTGCACTGTTACTGTTGTGTTATCATTTCTGACATGCTTCTGAGTACGGCTAAACTTCAGCCCACAAGGAGGCCACATAAGTGACTATGTCAAAAATTTGTCTGAAATCTTTCACAGTAGTAGAAACTGCTGAGAAGTTATACCATGAGACGTTCCAGCTGCTGTTACAAATTTTAAGTGTCTGAAAGAGATATTGCATGTAAAATGAGGCAAGTGTACAAAATTAAAGTAGTACTAAGCAACTACATGAGACTGAGAAGGATATAAACACTGGTACAGTAATAAACAGATATACTCATACTATTCAAAGCAGACAGGCTGTTTCTTTATTATTAGTCCTGTTGGTCTATATAATAAGGTTGATTTCATATCTGTTAAGCTACCAGACCTCACTCTTTAACATTTAAAATCTAATTTGGAACAACTGGATACAGTCAACTTATGCATTGGAACCAAGTTCCTAGAGCTTGCCCTGTTTATATATTGGCAGCAGAACTATCAGACTTGAGCTATTTCAACGAGACAGGAGTTTTAAATTGCAGTCATTTCTTCATTATCGGCTTTCTTCACCTGAGATTCTTGACATTATCTGGTATTCCCAACATGCAATAAAATATTATAATGGGGGTGTTTTCACTTTTTAGGGGGTATTACTACCCTGCTTGGTGTGGAGTTAACCTCCGTTAGGTTGCTGTGCCTGTAGCATAGGCTGATTTGACTCGTAATTAATTTTGCTGCCACCAAATCAGCTCCCAGTGCTGATCTGTGTTCTTAGGTTACAAGAAACCGATTCTAGCTTGGGATGAGGTATTCCAAACAGGCTACTGCTGCACATAACTGAAGTGTATATAGCCTTATTTATTAATATTGGTTTCATCCACACACAAATACACAAATGGGTAAATTTACAGCAAATAAAATTTGGGGGTGCACTGTTCAGTATTCCCTAACACTTTCTATTCACAATGTTTTTGTATGCCGTGTTTGCAGTAAATAATTGTAAAATGGTTGTGGTTCAGTCATGAAAGCTAAATTATGGAGTTAGAAATTAATTTTTAGGCGAAGAGTCTGAAAATGCTTGGGTTCTTATAAATCCAAAGTCACTAATAATTTAGAATTAAGAAAAAAACAACTTCAACAAAACTTATCTTGGTACATGAAAATAACAGAGATCATTTTCTTCTGCCCTATACCAAAGGTTACACAAATCACTCAAAAGCAACTCTGACACTAACTATATAAATGCCAAATACTATAAACCAATGAAAGTGTGGCGTAGGTTACACAGGGTTTATATAACCTCTAAAGAGTATCATTACTTTGAGATTCTGACATGATACTTATGCCACCATCAGGTCATGTGATAAAGCCAGTCTCAGTGCTATGCACTCTTCAATAACACATTAAGAATGTCATCAGTCCGTGGAATCTGCTTACCACTTCCAGCTGTGTAACTAATTGTGTGATGTACTGCACCAGCATGGAGAATAAAACGTCTACTACAAATTATCACACCAAAATATTATGCATTAATTGCCGTATTTCCCGGCCCATAAGACACGCCTTGATTTTTTTGTTAGAAATTTTAGAAATGTATTTTAATTTTAGTAATTTATTGGAAGAAAACAGGATTGTTACATACCAAAATTAGCAACCACAATATAATTTATTCATCATAGAAACACAGAAATTCGTCGTCACTGCTACTAGAATCATCTTCATGGTTGTTTTCACTGTCTCATGATAAAGATGTTATATAGTAGATGTACGGGTATTTATAAGTTTGGAAATAATAATTACCTTTGGCACATAAGACTCAGGTTGAATTTAGGTCACATTTTTCGGGGAAAAAAGTGCGTTTTATGGGCCGGGAAATACAGTATTCATTACAATATGTAATGTTAAATTATGGGTTTGCATGACACCAGCACAGAGCTGTGAATAACAGGAATGCCAAGTGGTGGCATTTACTTGATGTTCATGGTGCAAATAAGACATGTTTCAAGCATGCCATTGATACTTCACACATTCGATACTTACCTTGAATAATTTTGTCTTCTGTCCTAAGTATCTAGTTAATTTCTGCTATTATAGCAGGAAATATATTTGAAGTTTTGGATTTTGGTATCATGCTGTTGATTTTATGGTGTAACATTTGACTGTGTGTGTGTGTGTGTGTGTGCGCGCGCGCGTGTGGGTGTGCGTGTGTGTGTGTGTGCGCGCGCGCGCGCGCAGGTGGAATTTTGCAGAGTCATTACTCAGTAGGTTTTTGATGTGTGAAGTTGCAGAGGAGGGTTTGCTCTGACCACTGGAATGGTTTCTCTGTTTACTGAATAGGTAAATGTATGCCTTTTGTAAGTAAGCTTCATACCACATATGACTTATGAGGGGATAGAGTACATCTCCTTGCATTTTGAACCTTAGAACTGGGTGGATGTGTATTGCAGCTTCATGCTTTGGCTGTTTTATTCCCCAGGAGAGAGTCTCCATTATCCATTTGGTAGAAAGGAACTGGACAAAATGACAAAGAGCCAAGTCCCTGCCTTAGCTGGGAATTGAACCCTGATTGCCTTGTGGAATAACTATTTCACACAACAAAAGTGTTTTTATGTGACTGTGCCTAATAACTTTGATTTCTTATGTTGATGGTGATGTCATTGCACCCGCTCTTACTGAAGATATGCATTGTTCTGTGCAGAACATATCAGATGAGTCAGATGAGGAGAAGTCCAAAAATATCTACCAGATCCAAACACTGTATGCATTTGACTTGTTCAACAATAAACAGTTTCATGATTCGATGAAGGAATTTTTGAATCTTGGGACAGGTGAGACATGAGCATCATGAAACAGTTCGACTTAAATTGTTATTATTATGTTGTGTATTTCTGATGCAGGTAAGTAGGAAGATCTGTGTACTCACATTATTTTTGTGTTCCTACATTTAGACAAATTTTGGAAAAAATATCAGTTACTCTGCTGTTGCACCCAAGTATTTACCACGTGGTAATTACACTTATGTGCGTGTCCTGTACCAACATATGCAATACTGAATTTGTACAAAATTCAAAATAGGGTTATTTTTGTTGTTAATAATGTAATGTTTTGTGGATTAAAAATAAGTAGGAAGTTCAGACTTCAAGGAAGTATTCTTAAAAAATCACATTTTGAGACATGTCAAGACACATTTATGAGTGCTAGTGATGTGCCTGTAATATAACGGTGTGATGATACTCAGTATTTTAGTATCTTCAGCTTGCAGGGTTGGTATGTGTCTTTGCAGATCTTCCAAACTCAGAACTATATATTAATTGTGCTTATTGTGGCAGAACTGCATATGCATGTACCATGTTGAGTTAAAAACAGAAAAACCTATCTGTAGCCATTATAATACTCATAAAACTTCACCTCTCCCTTGAAATTGAACATATTTTTGATGATGATTTTCATATCAGTTGCAATTAAATAGTAAGATATAATTATTGTTTCTCCTGGGTATAATTTACATACTTTTCTGTAAAGTATATAAATTTGTAAATTATTGATACTTAAAATAAACTGTTGTTTGTCATGTACTGTTGTAATATTATGGAATGTGTTGACAGTTTGTTATGTACACTGTATGTTGGAGTATTTTTAAATCATTGAGAATGTGATGGTTATGGCATGAAGCATATGTAGATGAAGGAAAACAGAGTGCATACAAGATTTTGCCCAGAAAACCTGGAAGGAAGGGGCCACTTGGGAGAACAACAGCAAAATATATTTTAGAGAAATGTGGTCTTGTGGTTTGAAGTGAATTAGGTGGCTCAGGTGGCTGTGAAAGTGGTGACAGTCCTTCAGTAATGGAACTATTTCAATAAAAGCAACAATTTGTAGACCACATACAACTGTCAGTTATCTGCTTCTGGAAGACTACTGTTTGGAAGCAGTGAGGGAACTGAAGCCTTTCCCCCACACATCTGCTTAGCAGCTACTTCTGTTAAACACTTTCACCAGTTGCCAAAGTCTGTATGCACTGTGTCTCTCTCATGCAGTTTTTGGTAGGGTTCCCAGTACAATTACTGCTACCCATGTCAATTCTTTCATTGCCTTTGCTGTGTTTGGTTGTCAAGTTATGAATCCTGGATGCATGCTAGTGCCATAATGCTAAATAATGATTCTCCTCTTTTAAGCCCCATGGTTGGCTGGTTGGTTAAATGTCAGTGGATGCATTTATGTAATTTACTAGGTTTGCTGTAATACTTCCTTACACATGTGCAAGTGTGTGTGTGTGTGTGTGTGTGTGTGTGTGTGTGCGCGCGTGTGGGCATGCTTGCATGTGTGCATTTGTGTGAGAGAGTGGTTGGTGACGTTTGTAGCACATCCTATTAAGAACAAGGTTGCTGTTTTCAGACCCATATGAAGTGATCAGACTGTTTCCAGAGCTGCTGCCTCAACAGTCTCGTGGATCCCAAGAATTGGAACAGCGCCCAAAACTGCAGGACCGTGACTTGGAAAATGGCTTGCTGGCACTGATTGAATTTCTCACTGAGGTGCTTATACATCTTTCTTTTTTATGCTGTGTGTATAACTTGATTCCAAGATCTTGACATCTGCTAGTCATGCTTTAGACATGGGTTTGAATTCTTCTGGGGCATGGCTGCCTGTCTCTTGAGTGCTGTGTGTTATCAGGTCGAGGTCTGTGTGTCAGGCTGATAGTCATCCAGAGGAGTCCTACCAAGTTTGGTGCATCTGAGTGTGATTTTGAAGCCTCAGTAAGGAGGAGGCACTGGCCCACTAGGGGCTGTTGCATAATGGGGGGGGGGGATACCCAGACATTCTCTCAAACACATATATCTTTATTGTAACACAGCTACATGTGTCAGTCCACTTAATGGAACCATCATCAGGCTGTCAGATAAAAACTTTATAAAGAGCAAATTATGCATAAAGGGTATGCATTTCCTTTTTTGTGTTTGTGAGATTTCATAAATTATGTAAATTTAGGTACTGTATTTCTTATTGTACTATCTAGTAGCTGTTATTTATGATGAAACCATCTATTTTAAAAATGGGTTGTGTAAATTCGTCATTCCATATTTTAATGTTTTAATTCAAAACTGTGTTCAAATGTTTTCTGTTTTGAGATCTACTTTGTTTTCACCTGTTTTCTAATGATGTTTTAATGCTGTGTGGTGAAGGCTGAATTCACATAGGGAATGTAAATCCCTAACTATTGATTTTTGTTGTTCTATATTAACTTACGTATATATATCGTAGCTTTTCTTTCCTGGTTTCTGTTTTCTAATGATCGTATATACCAAATGTACTGGAAGTAAGATAGAATGAAATTAACTGTATTATATTTTATTGGTTAACAGTTTTATGGATTTGTTGTTAATGTACTTATTGATTTAGACTTCCCATTTTCAGAATGTACCAGTATGCATTTTGTGTACTTTGAGCAGGAGACTTATACAGTTCCTACATGACCATGGTTGGAGTGATTTATTTCTTCAAAATGATCTTTTGCCGTCTTAAATTAATGCTTAATTTCAAACTGTATATATAGTAGTTAAATTAATTACACCAACTAAGTGGACAAGAAATTTTTAGACAACAACCCAGAAACTGGATTTTGTCACTGTTTTATTGACATATTCCTTAATGTATGATGTATACTTATGCAGTAACATATGCAGGGGATGGACAAAATAATGGAAACACTAGACAATTTAGGAATAGAACTGTGTGTGTTGGCTGCACTGAAAGAACTTTAGTTGTGAATATCTTACATTATTCTTTTGTTTGTTTACACTGTGTAGTGCCAGTGTTAATGCATTACAGATGGTGTTTAGTAACAGTTCATATCAAAGTACTGCAAAATGGGAGACTTGTCAGATTTTCAAACAGGACATTCTTGGTACGTGTTTAGCTGAAGCATCTATAACGTAATCAGTCACTTTCTTCGGTGTATCCAGATCATCAGTTTCCAAGGTTATGACAGCATACACAAATCAAGGGAAGACATCATTGGGTATGAGGAATAGCGGCCAAAAACCAAAACTAAGTTAAGGAATCACCGTACATTTAAGAGGAATTGTGTTTAAAAATCATAGAACTACTGCAGCACAGGTGACAGCAGAACTCAATATTTATCTTGAAGACCCAGTCCAATGAGAGCTTCACAAATCCAGCATCCACAGTAGAGCTACAATTGCTAAACCACTGATTCCTGAAAACAATGCTTAAAGGTGGAAAAGATGGGTTGATGATCATAAAACTTGGACGTCTGATGGTTGGAAGTATGTAATATAGCCAGACGAGTCATCCTTCACGTTGTTCCCAACATCAGGCTGGATTTATGTTTAGAGAATGCCCAAGGAAGCCTATAATCTTGAATGCCTGGTTCCATCTGTGAAACATGGAGGCCAATCTGTGATTATTTGGGCAGCAATGTCTTGGTATTCTTCTGGTCCTATAACTATTGTAATGATCTCACCGCTGCCAACCCGTCGTAATGGTTTGCTCGGTGCAGATCTTACGTGTGAAACCTAAAAACCTAACTCTCTCCAGGCTTCT